>Ga0126342_10004937_pt1 | contig 23049 bp, 21 predicted proteins | sample Cyp1metagenome_FD_92528 | JGI IMG/M metagenome (GOLD analysis project Ga0126342, IMG submission 92528) | Coral microbial communities from Lord Howe Island, Old Settlement Bay, Australia - Cyphastrea 1 metagenome | ecosystem: Host-associated > Invertebrates > Cnidaria > Coral ...
CAGGATGGTGCCCCCCAGTGATGTTTGTTGGTTTATAAACCCCATGAAAACTATAGTTATATCTGCCATAAACCATAGTGAAATGGGAGTTATAAACCAACTTAGCTAACTATGGGGCACCACCTTGTGCGATATTTCATTTTTTTTTTCAAATGTTGCGATATTTCAATTTCTCCCGAGAGGTCTGTTTGTGATGACACCGGTAAAAGATAGAAATAGATAGAAACACATCCTTCTCTAAACCAATCGATACTACGTTAGCCATGGATAATCTAAGAATTGCAGTGCGGTCAGTGTAGTAACCCCCAAAACGAGAAGAGTATTTCATCCCTATTTGAGTAGGATTTCACCAACTTCTAATCTGGTTATGACTAACAGTTCGCCATGGTTTTTCGATGGCCCATAGATTCATAGATGGTTTACCTATTATTTTACTGGTGAATCTTTCCATGGCTGACTGTTAGTCATAAGCAGATGGTAACATCAGTCATGGTGATTTATGGTGGTTATATATAATGGGATTTCACAATGGGATTTCACAATGGGATATTGTGATTTTCCATGGCCATAGATTGATGGTATATAGTTATAATCCCCAGTAACTATAGTTATATCTACCATAAACCATTGAATTCAGCCACTTATAAACCAGCTTAGCTATCTTTTTTTGGGGCCCCATCGTTGGACCAAAGAAATGGCCAGGGAACAAGCGCGCAGTGTTGGTGGCCGGTGACATCTTTGGAATTCATCAGGGGAGACACAAAGAGATCTGTGATGTCTTGGCCGATGAGGTGAGGATGGGGCTGGGAGGGGCGCTCTGGTTTAGTTAATGTGTGTATAAGTTGCAGTACACAATGATATATATATATATATACACATATCATATATATATACACATATATCATAAACATAACATAACATAACATAACATGACATGACATGACATGACAGTATATTATATTACATTACATTACATTAGATTACATTACATTACACACAAACATACATACAGCATCATACAGGCACTTAACCAACATCTATGTAAAAAGAAATCGGAGTGTGGGTAAAGAGATCGCCCCTCCGCCATGGCCCGTGCTATGATGACGATGTGGGGACGATGCGGGGATGACGTTGAGGTTGATTGTAAAACCGCATTGGAATTGTGAACCACGGAGACAGCATCCTGATTTCAGAGCCACAAAATGGCCAATTTTGGCCAATCACAAAGACTTCAGTGCTGGTCATGGCACTTCGGTAGTCCATAGTGGTTCACTCTGCGGCCGGGTACCAAGATCCCCCAACAAACCTTCCTCATCCGCCTTTTCTCGAGGGCTTCCTGGTGATTTTGCCCGACTTCTTCCACGGGGCGTGCTGTGGCGAGAAATGCATGATCAAGGTTCTCCTATGGGCTGGCTACTGTATCCTGTGGCACTTTCCGCCCCATTGAGCCATGATTTTCCGATTGGGACCTCCTTTCATATCTTATATATAAATATGTTATATATATATATATATGTTATATATATATATATGTTATATATATATATGTTATATATATATATGTGTTATATATATATGCGTTGTATATATATATATGTATTATATATATTATATGTATAACATACATATATATGTTATATGTATATATATATATATATGTATAACGTTATGTATGTATATATATACATATGTTACATTATATATATACATTATATTATATATATAGAAGATCCACGATTTTTCCTTGCGCTGCTTGCTTGAAGCCCTTCCGCCAAGGCCAAAGGAGCGCTCTGGAGGATTCCTGCAGAACTTGCAGCAGGCACTCAGCCTGTGGACGCCGTTGAACACCCCCTGGAGTCGAGTGGAACGCGACCTGTCGCAGGCCACGGCGCGACGGCGGAACGTAGCCCCTTGGAAAACCACGGGAAAATGGTGATTTATATGGAAAATCACCATGTTTAATGGGAAAACCCACTATAAATGGCGATTTTCAATAGCTATGTAACAAATTACCAGAGGGTAAATCACCTATTGTTGGTTTATAGGTTCAATGAACTTAGATCTCGAAAATTCTCCCTTCATTCGATTCATAGTTTTGAAAAGATAGTTCGCCTATCAGATCTCCAAGATTACCCTCTGGTAAACTCACATAACTATGGACAACTACCATATTTAAGATGTAAATCAACGAACTGTCGACTGGGCCATTTTCAAGTTCGCAAACTGTAAACGTTTACCAGAGGGTAGGATTTTTTCTGGACAAAGCCTACACTCCGGTAAAAACGGAATTTTCTGGGAATTCCCTCATTTTCAGACACATCTGTTGAGTGGTCACTCCGGCACTTTTCTGGGAGTTCCCACCAAGTAGGTGACAATTTTTTTCCACCGAAATGGCTGTTTCTTTTTTCAAAACCCTTCAAAGCAAAGTGATCTAAGAACTTTGAATTTCAGCAAATGGGGGGAAGGTAAGTTTCTTTGCTACGAATGTGCGAGCATGGCTAATTTTTATTCGGCATTGCTCCGAAAAATCGAATCACTCCAGCCCCCAACCCCTTGTGGCAGAGGCGGTGCTGCCTTATTTGGAACAGCAAGGTGCATCGTGGGGGAAGTGAAGCCATGCCATAACAGGGAATCTAGTACCAAATAACATGACATTTGGTGGCCAACAACGCATTGGTGTGTCCCACTTTGGGACCTGAGCATTGGTTTCGCCTATGGACCCTAACTCGGATTCCTTCGCTCTAGGTGCGACTAAGCTAAAACTAGTTCCTGTTCACAAAGGGGGATGCAGAATAGAGGTAATCAATAAACTACAGTGGTTGGTGGTTTGGAACATTATTCATTTTTCCATTCAGTTGAGAATAATCATCCCAACTGACTTTCAGTCATATTTTTCAGAGGGGTAGGGCTCAACCACCAACCAGCAACCAGCATATTATTGGGATACCCTCTGGTTATGTCAAAATAGCGAACTTGAACATGGCCCAGTTTTTTTGTTCGTTGACTTACCCATAAAAAATGGTGGTTTTCCATAGCTATGTTAGTTTACCAGAGGGTATATAGGAAAATGACCATTGAGTTCGTTGATTTACCCATGACATTTTCGCATGGTGGATCTTTCCACAGTTATGGGAAGCTCCCAGATTTACAGCGAGTGGCCATGGCCGATCTGATTGGTGCTTGACTTAGCCGGCCTGGTAAACATCGAAAAAACGATGGAAAGATCCACCATCACCATGCTATTCATGGGAAAATCCACGAACTTTCTATGATGATTTTCCAGTTCGTTATGTTGAATTACCAGAGGGTGTCCCCAAATCTATGGGCGCTCCAAGTATTCCTCTACAGTCATCCGCAGAAGCGCTGAAATGTCGGCCTAGTCATGACCTTATGAAAAACTCCAGCTGCAGTGCCTATGAATCACAAAAAAACCCACTTGACTAGTGGCTTCCCCATTTTGTGTCAGTTGAATGCCAACTTTGCTCCTAGTATCCTCTATATATTTGTGCTTGTCATGTCCTGTTTGTATGACCACCACCCCTTTCTGTTACTGAAAACAATATCGTTATATGCTTGTGATACATGTCATCCCATTGTCTGTTTGTGGCGGTTATGGCAGCTGCATCGCAATTCCTATGAATAAAATACTGTTTCTCGTCGCTCTGGTAGTTGTACCCCCCTGTTTTTTTTCATGGCGATATTTCACCCTGTCATATCCCACGCAGCTACTTGGTCGTACCCCATTTGTGATATGGGTTTGTCTGAAAATAAGGTCTCCCGACTTTGATGGTGTATCATGAGTTTCCCTATAAACACAGCCATAAAAATGTGGGTATACCCCATTTTTTTAGACAAATCCATATGACAGTACATCTGATCAAACTTGAAAGAATCGCGATTCAATGATTTCCTGCAACATTTCCCACTTTACCCAATGATATTGCCAGGGTATAGGTCGGAATTCGGATTTTTTTCCCCAAAAGGGATAGTCCCGTGGGTATTCTTGACCCATACCCGCTTGAACATCTGCCAACTTAACTATCCCATCCCCATCCCAGTACACCCCCATTCGCCCATGATATATCGAAATGATACTTCATGATATACCGATAATTTAGCATAGCCATGGCAGCCATGGCAAATGGATCATAGCCATAGATGAAATCTGAAATAAGAACTTGTTATTTTCCGCTAAATGAAAAAATATCCAGAGGGTATCCAGGATATATTCAGTTTTACATTGTCATACTATTAGAACATATAGTAATGATATGTAATATAATAGTATTAGAATATGAGGACATTCCAGGACATATTCAGTATGATTAGATTTTTTTGATTATATTATTACATATTTTTACTATTTTTCATTATTGTTATAATTAATATAATGATTGTTATTGTAATTATTTCTTCTTGATCATTATATTTATTTAATTATCATATCCCCACATTATACATATGAAGGTTTCCAATCCATCAAAGTACCACTCGAAATCATCCATTTTATTTTCGGATTTTCCATTACAAACCAACCAGCTATTGGGGTACCCCCGTGACTATGGAAAACCTCCATATATGTTCCCAAAAATTGGAACACTGTAAATATTAATCATCATCAACTAATATGTTAATATTGGAGATATACGAACATATGTGAAGATATTCATAAATGATTATTATCGATAACATATAATGACCATCATCGATATTCTATTAATATACTGGTTGGTGGTTTGGAACATGAAATTTATTTTTCCATATATTGGGATATATTGGGAATGTCATCATCCCAACTGACGAACTCATATTTTTCAGAGGGTATATAGGTCAACCACCAACCAGTATATCAGTAGATGATGGCTAATAGAAGTGAATCATTTGCAACATATCGCGTCTGCAGGCTGCCCCTTGGAGCGTTGTGCCCTGCTGGGCTTCTGCTGGGGTGCCTGGCTCGTGTGCCACGCCTGCAGCGCTTGGCCCGACTTCTGCTGTGCAGCGATGGCGTAGCTCGACCGGAGGGAATGGTGGATGCTGAGCCATTATGAATGGTAAATGGTATTTTAATGGGTTTTAGTGGGATTGTTTTAATGGGTTTTAGTGGGATTGAATAATATTTTAATCGGTTTTAGTGGTTTTTATGGGAATCAATGGTGTTTTGATTGTGTTTTAGTGGGTTTTGATGGTGTTCTGATGAAATTGAATGCGATTTAATAGTGCTTTGATGAGATTTAATGACATTTATATAATCTGGTTGGTGGTTTCAAACATTTTTTGTTTTCCATGTCATATATGGGATGTCATCCTTCTCATCGACTTTCACATTTTTCAAGATGGTTATTGCACCACCAACCAGTAATGGTGTTTTCATGATATTTACCGGGATGTACCATGGGATTTACCATGGGATTCAATAGGATTTTGATATTTTCATCAGATCCAATGGGATCATGACAATCTACGAAAATGAGCCATGGCACTGAGCCATGAAACATAGGGGGAGGTTGATGAATTAATGGCTGATGATTAATGATGATTAATGAAGTGATTGATGATGATTGATGATGAAACAATTTTTTATTCTGATGATGAAACATAGGGCCATAGGGGATGGTTAACATAGCATAAAGTATTGATGACTTATGATGATTAATGATGATTGATGATCATTACTGATGATTTATAAAGCTGTAGGCTGTCGATCATTGGATGGTACCATTAAAATGAGCAGATTATTACCATTTGGGGGGCACCCCCCTAATGAACCAGGGTTTATTCATCCAGGGTTGACATTGGGGATTTATTGAATTTTGGAAAAACTTAATCCCAACAGAAATGCATTGTACAAAAGAGACTTCCCATGGGAAACAGGTGGTCTTCTCCTCTTTGTTCCACCCATTTCTGGATATTTACCCTCTGGTTATTTAACGTAGCCATGGAAAATCACCATTTTAATAGGTAAGCCATCTATAAATGGGCCATTTTCCATGGCTATGTTAAATAACCAGAGGGTAGCATTGATTTTTTGGGAGGTCATCAACACTCAGACAATCATGAGGATTCGACGGCCTCCACATGACGCAGATGTGCAGATATCTTGGTCCTTCAACCAGAATTCTGCCCAAGGAAATCAGCAAATTCCAAAATCTCAGGATATCTCAAGCTACATGAGTCCGGATCAAATTGGAAGGCTTAGGGACCGATTCTGGAGGAGTTGGGATGTCGGTCTCGGGGTCCCGTGAATGTCGGAACTTGCCACTGGCCGGTTTCCCAGGCATCCAAGCGTGCACACTATGGCCATGCGCTGGGGTGAAGACCAGGAGTCTGGCCTGGCTGTGGTCCCTAAAAAGCGGTGAAGTTACCCTCTGGTAATTTAACATAGCTATGGAAAATCACAATTTTTAATGGGAAAATCCACTATAAATGGCCATTTTCAATAGCTATGTTAGTTTACCAGAGGGTACGCCAACCAACATCCACGATTTCTGCGATATTTTGATGTCAGACGTGGTGTTTTGCGATGTTTTGGGATCAGCGATAGACCACCGGACTCGTTCTTCCATGTTATTCCATCTTTGAGCCTTGGCTTTCTCAAACTCGGGGGCGCTGCTTGAACAGTCGGTTTCCAGCTGGGAGACTGGAAGTGTAGGATTCATTTTCTTATGAAACCGCCATCTGGATTGGGACTGATGTTATTTTTTCGATTGGTTTCACCAAAGTTTCATTTGGTTTCAACAATGGCAGGCTTCTTACCCCAGAATTTTTGTCTTGTTGGCTTGTTGGCAGAGTCAGACTTGAGATTCAACAGAGCACGTTCCAGTGGGAGAATCTGCAATACCGCAATACCTCTGCGCTCCTCAAATCTGTCTCACTGGCTATATTCACGTCTCAGGAAGCGGTGTTTTACCAATTAGTTATGGCCCTTTTCCCTTACTCAGACTGTTTTCCCAAGTGTTGTACAAGATATGAACATATTATAACATATTTAAGCGTTATATATCCCTAGTAACAGTACATTTCTTTCTGAGATGCTTGGGCTTCGCCGCCTATGCTCGGAACGGCAGGAGGAGCTGCTGAGAAAGGTCAAGGTGCCCCAGCTGGTGCTGTCCAGCAAGGCTGGGGGCTCCAGGGTCCATCGATGCTTTGGAGGATAACTAGCCTTTGGTAGTGAAACTTTTGGGGGTATTCAACTACCAAACAAAAATAGGGGATTCAACTACAGGTGATTCAAATTGTTTCAAACAAAAAAAGGGGAATTTAGAAATCCTTCCAAAGTTTTTGGGGGATTCGACTAGCCGCTAGCCTCGTCAAAGAAAATGCATGAAACCCGTCCGAGCAACAAATATGGACATGTTCATGGGGAAAATGATCCAGACATCCGGCGACCCATGGCACTGCCCACAGGATGAACCTGGAGATTGGAAGCCTGGGGGAAAGGCTGAAGAAGTCTTCAACAAGAACTCCGCAGGTCATGTCTTCAAGGACGATTGGTTCAAGCGCCACCGGCCGTGGATAGGCAACTTCTTTGGCTCTGCTATTGACTGTTATTCCTTCCATCTGTTTTTTTTTGGGTTGCCATCCTCCTCTTTTTGTCAGTGATCTCATTTTTGTAGCTCAAATCATTCTTTCCGGTACCCAAGTCCAGGATATTCCAGATGGGCAAAGGCTTCCATATTTTTGTCACTGATTTTTCGAGGTTTTCTAAGATTTTGAAGTCTCCCATTTCTGGGTTAACGATGGTTTTTTATAGGCAGAAGTCAGGATTTCAAGCAGAAATCACATGACATAACGATCAATCACTGATTTTTTCCATAGGTCCAAGACGGTCCCAACTCATTTTTGCCATTGTTTTTTTACATGTCAACTTCAGGGCCCCAGGTGCGACCGCCAAAATGGTCGTGGTCAGGAGTTCGGCAGCATGAGCCACGGCTTTGTAACGCGTGGCGATTTGAAGGACGGCAACACCCAGGTTGAGGTGGCACGCGCCATGGAGTGACCTGGGGGAAAGCTATGGTACTATGGGAGGAATGGCTGAGTGTTTAGACATGTTTAGACATGGAAAATGACATGGAAAATGACATGGAAAATGATGTGGGTACTGTATAAATCTATGACTACTGGGAGATATTCATGTAAGATGAGAATGGTGTTTTTTCTTCACCAAGGAAAAAATTGATGTTTTTAGTAAAGATCCATAGGGACCCAGTGTGATACAACTTGATACAACCATTACCATGATTAGCCAGCAAACTTGGGGATGAAACTTGTAAACCTAGCACGTGGAAAAAATCATGCAGTTAGGGCATAGTCCACCCAACTTTTTAGGAGATGAGGAGGGGTTCAGCCAATGTGACAAATAAAAAGAGGGGGCAATTCAAATTGCATGATTTCCAACATCTGTGAGTTTCTGACCTGTATCAAACCAGAATATTGAGAGAGTCTTGAGGATTTTCTTTGAAAGTGTCATGGACGTCCTCTGCTCTTCGAAACTCTTTAATGGCAAAATTTGGTCCGATGAATAGCAAACCCCTTCGTCAATGGATTGGTTAAAGGGAATATCTACAGGAAGCCATGGTTTTGACCACCACTGATAGGGGTTTCCTGTTGATGTTCCCTTAAATTCCTTATATAATCATAGATCAATCCAATGTAGTCCAGGAACGATATCTTCCACTCGGAGTCAGAAGTAGTTTATCCGTGACTAAAAAGATCGTCATGCCATTTCCAGCTGTGACATGCCATGATTTTTCCAGCCTGCTTAACTGATCCGGCTGCATGGCTTCAGATGGCTTCAGATGGCTTCAGAGGTACATCACGGGCTTTCTCTGCAAGCACACTCCGCGCGAGATTTTGTAAAGATCGAAGATCTTCAGCCAGGGTACTGTGTGTTTCCTGGCGTTTCATGTTTAACTGCTGCTTTTGAAGTTTCAGCGTTTTCAAAAGTAGCCTCTGGTAATTTAACATTCACTATAGATCACTATAGAACATCATCGTGTTCAACAGGCAAACGATCTCAAACGATCTATTAATGGGCCATCTAAAGTAATCTATAGCTGTGTCACAAATTACCAGAGGGTATATGGTTTCAAAAAAAATCGCCAGTTGGCACTTTGATATTTCCACCGGCGTTTCAAAAAGTGCGACCGGTGCTGATTTTTTCCGGGATAAGCGTCTTCAGCGGTTGTCCCAAGAATCAATTGATGGGAATTCCCGTCAATTCATTCTCCAAAGACAAGCTTTCCGGCTGGTTTTCTGTATGGTAATCCCGAAGCACATGTTTTCATCACTTGAATCAATTCCCAGACTTGAGGGGAACATTTGCAGGAGACAATTCTGGTTTCCCGTCAAAAACATATTTTCTTTCAAAGATTTTCAAGATCATCAAAATGAAAGATCCTGATCAACTGAATCTGGTTGGTGGTTTGGAACATTTTTTATTTTTCCATACTGTAATAGATTGGGAATGTCATCATCCCAACTGACGATTCGTCATATTTTTCAGAGGGGTAGGGCTCAACCACCAACCAGATATTATTATTCACCATCATTAACCATTATTAACCAGAGAATATTGGGTGTTCAAAATCAAGCCACCCAATGATGGCCACGTCCCAAGCGCTAGGCCGTGCCGAGCGCCTTGATGGCCCCGCCCTCGTGTTTCGGCCTGTCTGCGCACTGCCGGAATGAGACGTGGGGAGCCCGAAGGATGGTGAGGAAAATCAGACTGAGGGACTTAGTGTTTTTGGATCACTTTTACCCGGGGACCCTGAAAATCACCAATTTTTAATGGAAACTAATCTTCCAACCCCTATCTGCCAGGGTCTATGTTAATTTACCAGAGGGTAGTATCTTTTATAATTACCCTCTGGTTATGTCAGTATAGCGAACTTGAAAATGGCCCAGTTATAGTTGATTTACCCATAAAAAATGGTGGTTTTCCGTAGCTATGTTAGTTTACCAGAGGGTATATAGCAAGATCATGTAAAATCATCCAGGAAATGAAACGATTTTGGCGCAGGTGAGGGCTGGAATTCACCAATCGTGGAGAATGTGTGGTGGACGATTCACAAGCACTTGCACAAGGTGGTGCCCCATAGTTAGCTAAGTTGGTTTATAACTCCAATAACTATGGTTTATGGCAGATATAACTATAGTATTCATGGGGTTTATAAACCAACATTCACATCACTGGGGGGCACCATCCTGCACCAGAAGTTTCATTTTTTTTTTCGATTCTCTTGGATTGAGTCCTTGCTCACTCACTGGATCTCACTGTGTGCGACAATGGAATCCGTGGCGTCCCAAGGGAATTATACACGTATTTAATGACGTATGCCTATGTACATGCCAGCAAACAAAAAGAGCAAGCCAAACGTCGTAGAACATACATAGGTCAAGTTAGTGCGAGTTATCTTTGTGGGGAAAACCATCCATTTCAGGGAATCTCTGTAGGACAGTCTCTGCTTTTTGGGTTCCGCTTGCAGCGAATCTGCCGCTTTTTTGGGGCTCAAAGTCCCGGAAAGCCCGGGGAAACCAAGCCCGTGGCCCAACGTAGAGGCAGCGCAGGGATCTTGGGCGGGGGGTCAACACTCCCAGGCCCAGGAACTGTCCATTTTTTGGGGCTAAAATGGTGGGATGTGACTAAGTTGGTGGCTCATCCCACGAATCGTAAGTGGGTTAGTTCACCCCAGTTATAAGTGGATTAACCCTACTTATCCCATGTAAATCACGGGTTATATAAGCCACTTACGATTCGTGGGTAGTTCGCCACCAAGTAGTTAAACACACTGTGCCACAACGGCACTGCAGCCTCCTTCTATGGCCGTAATTGGCCATATGATCCATATGTGCCATGGTCAAAAGTTGGATTAATGTAACATACCCATATGGGGGATGGGCATCAATCCATTCATAATGGATTTATGGGATGGATTTATGAAACCATTGTAAGGTCCCACTGTATGGGATGGATGACCATACCACACATAATATATATATATATATATATGGGATAGTATAACCATGTATAACGCCTACAATCATCAACCAAGCATCCCTTAGTAACTCTACCCCCAATCTTTTCCCAGACTTTTGATGGGTTTTCACCCAGGGCATGAAGCCCAAGATGGATCTGGTGCAGCGGGAACTGCAAGGGGTGAAGCCCCTGACGCAGTGCTGCTGTGGATGTTCCCTGACCTTTGGCGTGGCCCTGATCTTGCTGGCTTACCTGGCTACTTGCTGTGATGAATCGCAGAAGATTCCGTTCCGATCACCTGGGAAAAGCCAGCAAAAACATGTTTTGATCATGAAGACTTGAAAGGTTGGGATCTAAACATCACTGGTAAACAGCCACATAACTATTGAACATCACCACTTTCAATACGCACATCAACTATTTCACTGGGCCATGGCTTCCATAGCTTTTTTTCACAATTTACCAGAGGGTACCCTCTGGTAAACTAACATAACTAATTATGGAAAATCACCATCTTTAATGGAAAAATCCACTATAAATGGCCATTTTCAATAGCTATGTTAAATTGCCAGAGGGTATCTTCTAAATGACCATATTTCTAATAGGGAACAAATTATGATTCACCATTGGATTCATCTCCGAAAGTCGTGGGTTGATTTTTTTCACCCAGTTCAAAAAAAGGTGGCGCTACAGTTTCTGAGATAAGTTGCTTGAGTTCACCTTTGTCAACTTTGGTTTACCATGGTTTATGGTAGATGTATATATATATATGTTTATATAGATGCATATATATATACATATGTATATATATACACATATCTATAGTTAATGTATTGACTTGTAAATGGCGGGAGACAATCAGCCTATGAGCCATACAATTTGCAACTGGTCAGTTGGTAATCTACCCCCGGCAAGCGAAATTTGCCATTGATGGATTATTTTTCCACAGTGGTTTTCCTAGCTAGGCTGTTCAACTGTAAGTCAAGTGCACTTCCTTAATTAATTGGATCTATTTGGAGGTTTCCTGGTCTTGGAATCCCCAAGGTCATCGGTTCCATTTCTAAGCTGCTAAGTCATCCATGACAACTGGAAAGCTCCATTTCTACCGGTGTCACCCTGCCATGTGTCACCCTGAAGATGACCTGTCCCCACAACGGATCCGCACGAGTTCCTCAGCCAAGGCACGTAGCATCTACATGCTGGTGGTCACCGCCGGCGAGGTGGGGTATGGATCCTCCAGCCATGGAACCCATGGAACCACCGGAGGGTAACCATTTTGTCACAAGTTTGACAAAAGTCGTGCTGGGAAAGATGGGAAAGGCTCAGTTGGGAGCTCAGTTGGCAGGTGGTGGTGCAGGACCCTCGATTCGAGTCCACACAGACTTTGGAGAAGCAAACCTTCAACGCGCCACTCGGCGTCCGAACGGGCCCTCTAAGTTTTACTCCTGGATGTAAAATGACCCTGAGTCATGGTTGTTTAATGGGATGGTTTAATTATTGGGGCAGATTTACTCTTTATCAAGCAGTACGAATCTGGTCCGTGGCAGTGGAAACTCAAGTCAAAAAAACCGAGGTTTTTGGCTCTGCTGTGCTTGCCCTTCATTTTGTCAGGCCTGGATGTGCCACGCCAAGCTATGAATCAGGACGGGTATGATTTGATTCACCCTGGAAAGAGTCCTCAGTTCCTGGAAAGCCACATGATTTTGGAGTTGAGAGCTCTGAATCCATTTGGGTGCTACGCTCACCACACAAACGTCAACAATCATTGCCACTCTACAAGGGCTGTTTCGCTGGCTTGGCCATTGGTTTCCGGAGGTTTCTATGCGCTCCATGCACGTTGCGATTCCTACCTGCGACCCTTCATGTATTTCATGATTGTATCTGGGCTGAGGGGCTCGACATTGAGCTAGGACCAAGCGGGCTGAGATATGCTGAGTATTGGTGGTTCCTAGGCCACAGAAATTAGGACATCTGCAGGGAAAGTGTGTGAAAAAAACTCGCCTATCATGGGAGTGTAGTCAAAAAAGATCGATTTCTCAAAGACGATTCTATAGTACCCTCCGGTAAACTAACATAACTATGGAAAATCACCATTTTCAATGGGTAAATCCACTATAAATGGTCATTTTCAATAGCTATGTTAAATTACCAGAGGGTATATACCTATAAAGATGCCGGAATGACACTGACCCAATGCATCTTTTTTTTTTGGGACAAGAATACCCAATAGTAACCCCCAAACAGATGGAAAAGTAAAACAACGTAAAACAAATCTACTAAAATAGTGGTGAATTACTTATATATATATTTTTGGGGTTTACTATACGGGGGTTTCCTGAAATAGGGGCACCCCCAAATCATCCATGTTAGTAGGACTTTCCCTTATAAACCATCCATTTTGGGTACCTCCATTTATGGAACCCCCGATATATATATATATATACAGTACAGTAGCCACTATGAATGGTTTATCAGTAGCCACCATGGATGGTTTCTAATAGGAAAATCAGCCACTATATATATATGTATCTAATAGGAAACCCCAATATCTATACGTGGCTGATTTTCCTATTAGAAACATGGCAAGCTTCGTTCACCTCACAAACCACAACTGGGGCCCCTATCGAGGCAAGTGCTGTGGTGGAAGCTCGCCGCAAAAACTCGGCCAGGATTTTTTTCGAATTGGTGAAATTTTAACCCAAGAAAAAATGGTGATTTACCCATGAAACATGATGATTTCCCTAGAACAAATGGTGATTTACCCATGAAACATGGTGATTTACCATAATTTACCCACAACGAATGGTGATTGAACCATCCAATCGTAGATAAGAAACAAGACTGTCAGCAGTGTACCATCCCATAAGAAGATATAATAACAGTTTGACCCTGAGAAGTAGCAATGTTTTTTAATGGAAAAATGTGTTCCCATACCGTATTCGGCAAGGTCGTCATGATAGTTGGGGGGATCGGAATATAAAGCCATCCTAGTTGACTTACAACTGGCTTAGGCATGGTTTGTGGGGGATATAGTTATAGTATTTAATAATATTCATAGGGTTTATAAAACAACATCACTGGGGGGCCTCACCAAACGTGGTTTTTCTCCATAGGGATGACAACAGATTTGACAAGAGCTTGGAAACTCAATTGCTCGCTATGTCAGTGGGCCTATATATATATATACACCATAGTATATATATATATATGTATGGAGTATGGAAGGTTAATTAATAAGGTTAAACATCACTTGGAATTTCCGTGGTAAAACATTAATTAAACATCATGGAAGGTTCATCATTAAACATATTTTCGACATCACTTCTTCAAACCTGGTCACCTCCCCAGTGGTAGGGGGTAACTTTTGATCAGTCCTGGGTCATTTTTTGGGGACATCCCATTGGAATCCCCCAGGATGCACTTGGCATGGTGCTGCCCATGTGGATGCATGGTTCTTGTGCCTTCGTGCCAGAAGGCAGTGATCCAGTAATCTGATCCGTGCCGAACCAAAAGTGCCGAAATTTTATGGAACAGTGATCCAAGCCGATGGATTTCATCCATTGGAATCTAGAGTTTTGTAGAGAAATTTCCGATTTTAAAAAGACGGCGCGCGCTTTTCCTCACTCAACAGCATTTTTGATTTCAACTGGTTCATAGTCCACAATACTCAACAGCATGACCCACACAAGTGTGGTTTGACCCACAGAAGTGGTAATATGTCAAGCTTAGGAATTGCTTACCTACCACGATCCGTATCGATTCTGTGGCCATGTCACTTAAACCTGGAAAAACGAACCATACAGCGAGTTTTCGCACAGTTCGACCCTCACCCAGACAGACAGACACATCCTTCCGAAATGATGGGAACATTCATATTTACAGCGCATCAAAACAGCGCATTTACAGCCATTCTTCTTCACCAAACACTCAAATTTTCAATCTCTGACATGTCTCTGAAAGTTGATGTGAAACAAAAAATGGACATTTTCCATGGCATCTTTGGCAGGTCAACATCCATGGAGTTTTCCCTCCCAAAAAACACCCTGCAAAGGGCGACCCTTGGAGGCCTCAAAGCCACGGGGGCCGCCGGTGCTTGCGGCTTCATTCGGGTGCTCTTCGTGGTCTTTTTCGGCTCCGATGCTGATGAATGGGGGTACCTGGTGGCTCATCCCGCGAATCGTAAGTGGGTTATAACCCCAGTGATTTACATGGGATAAGTAGGGTTAATCCACTTATAACTGGGGTTATAACCCACTTACTAAGTGGGATGAGCCACCAAGTAGGGCGCGGCCTTAGGGAATCCCGACTTTGCTCAGCAAAAAAGGGTGATTTCATGGGACTTAGATAGCTAACTTGACTCACATGACTGGGTGAAATATGGTTGATGGGGATATAACATGATATAACTATAGTTAGGGGGATTATAAACCATCAAAATTACCTGGGGGGCCTTACCTTATATGGTTTTTTCCCCTTCGATTTCTCTGGGAAATTCTGGGGAAATGACTTATACTTGGGAGATTTGATGGGATATTCGAGGGATACAACTGCGAATATGTCGATGAACCCTGCGGATGGCATGGGGTTTTCCTGTTTCTGGGCAAACCTAGACGAACCATGGATTTTAGCAACCAAATACCAGTCTTGCTTGTGATTCTTCCCTGAGTGCTCTATTCTGGGGTTTGTCTGTGGCATCTTCACTTTCGCAGAAGTTCAGTTGATTTGACGAAATAGGAAAGACGTTACAGGATGGGGCCCCTCAGTTATAAGTTGGTTTATAAATTATAAACCATGAAATACTCCCCATGAATACTAGTTCGTTATATCTACCATAAACCAGCGAATTCAGCCACTTCTAAACCAACGGTTCACGCTATCTTGGGGGCCCCACCTTGTATAGCACTGAGTGCCCCTGAGACAAGATGGATGGATTGACCCATTGACCCTGGACCCGTTTAGGCGACAGACCATCAGGCGACTGATTTTTTGCGTGTTTACGTTTCGGGAACACACACACAAGATCATCATTGTTGGTTTATACATGTTTATGCTATACTGTACTATACTGTACAGACTATACTATACTATGCTATGCTATGCTATACTCACGAGTCTAGTCGATTGTACCCACCATCTACATGCCCCAAGGCTTGATTTCCATTCACCTGGGCTCCATTGGCTCAAAAACTCAGCATTTTTAAGCCTATGTTGGTGGCTGTAAGCTTGATCATGTTCCATCCTTTATGGGATGATGATCCCAAAAGACTGTCATGTTGGTTGGGAGGCAGCGATTGGGAGCTAGCCATTTTTTTCCCAAGCACATGATAGAGGAACACATCCCAAGAAGAAACAACTGGCACCTCGATAAAAATGAATATCCCATTAGTATCCCCATTATAATATATAATGATATAATGATATATATATATATTTCTAGATCTATCCGATCTATCCCCATGTCTGGTGGTTAAATCACCATTTTTATAGGGATCCCGCAGCTAATTTTAGACTGAGGTCAGTTGGCTGCTGTGGAGGCTTACTTCATCTTCGCCGTGTGGTCTCTGTGCGAGGACATGAAGGCGATATCATGGGAGAATCATGAGACTCGCAACGCGAGTTGACCTGGGTTATTTTCCACAACTACCCGGCCGATCGTAAACGTAGAAACAGGTTGCGAACTTGAACAAAATGGCCCAGTCGAAAGTTCGTGGATTTAGCCATTAAGACTAGTGATTTTCCATAGCTATGTTGGTCTACCAGAGGGTACATCAGGCTGATCATGATGATAGAAAGGTGATGGGCATCCAAGGTTGGACGATGCTAGGTAACTTAGAAAATACTGCAGGAACTTGGAACTTCCCTCTGGTAATCTACTATTCTACTATGGCTATCAAGTTTCACCAGTTTCAACAGGCCAATAATCTGCAAACTTGTTTTTGTGCTTTATTGGGAACGGTTATTACCAACAGAAATGGGGTCAATGAATGTACATCTCAGCAACAATCATAAGGACAACATCCCAAAGAAAGCGGGTTATTGAAGTGCGAATTATCTGGGGGTGGGCCTGACCGCGTTTGACATTTTGAAGAATACACACTTCAGGTGTATATGTGCACATATGATACATATCAATTTAGGACCGATGGGGACGTGGAAGATCTTTGGCAAATCACTTCTTCGAAGGTGTCCAAGCTTCCAGGTGAACTTGAAGTCTTCACTCCCGGAGATGTACGAAAGGAGCCGTGCCAGCAGGTGTCATGCAGCAAATTGGAGCGGTTTCGCGATCTGCCACCATTTGGTTGTCCTAATTTTCCATCATTTTAAGGAACCATTGGGATGTGCATCGCAGTATGGATGTGGTTTTCAGAACGTTTTCATCAGCGTTTTCATCAGCGATATGCAGCTGGCATCCCATTTAAATGGACTAGAACCATCAACCTGGGTTTGTTTAGTCGGTGATTTTTATATTCCCAATGAAAAATCCACCATGACTTGGGAATCGATGAAGTGAATATTTCTTATTTTTTGGGGCTCCCTTAAGCAAATCCAAGATAACCACATTGAGTTATGAACCACAAACCAACTGGCTGCTGCACCACTCCAAGCATCGCTCCAAGCACAGCTGGCAGGTCTGACTATGTGGGCCCGGCTGAAGCCCTGTTCGGTGGACATAACCACAGCAACTATGGGGCCTTCTGAGCACGGTCCTTTTCGCCTTTTCGGAAAGGAAAAGGGGTGAAGCCGCGGACAGTGTTGAAATGATGGGAGATTTCGATGAAAAAAGGGACGATCGTCACAGCTTTAAAAATAAATGACAGATGTCAAATACATCTAAGGGTGCTAATTAAAAATTCTTCACGAGGATCAGCTTCTAATTTTCAGAACGGTGCTTCGCTGAAATTCGAAGATTGTTCCAAGATGGAAAGTCTTGCAGTTTGGGCATTCAACGACTTCATCCTTTCAAACCAAAACCAAAACGACCACAGAGGCTGCAAAAACCCGATTTGTACAGTGCTGAGGATCCAGAAAAGTTAGATAGATAGCAGATTGTTTGGTCAATGATGTGGCAGTCTAATCAATCATAAAGCATTAGACTGAATTTTATCTGTTCCCAGAAATCAAGATATCCTACCATGGGTTTCCAGTGCAGAGGATCAACAAAAAAGTGGCCAAGATGAATTCTTCCGGTCACATGGATGTAGGTCAGACCTTGGCACCTATTTTTCTCGGGTAACATGGGTCTGTCTTTGTATCCCATGGGTCCCATGCTCGGGTTGAAGGAGTCAGGTACTCAAAGCTGACTGGTAATTCATGGGAGCCAAAAAAGAACCATCCGTAGCCATGAGATTCGATGTTTCTTGATGTTTCTACAGAGTTCCCATGGGATTTGAAGATATTTGAACTATGAATTCAATCATTTGATTATAATATTAATTATAATGATATGGGAAGAATCCGGAACATTAAGTATGGATAATACCTATAAATACCCATGATTGAATCCATATAGTACCTATAATGTACCCATTCATTGGGAACATGATATAGGCTATGGATCAATACAAAAAAAAATCCCAGCTGATGTTCACCACGAAAAACCAGGTTTTGACCCATCCCCATATAGAAAGCCCATTGGCAAATCACCTTGGGATCCCGTTTTGGGGATCCTTTGGGCTGAGGCACTTTGAGGAGTCCTTAACCTCTTGTTCGGCAGGCAGGACGTCTCAGCAGATTTTTCACAGGTCAGCAGGTTTTCAACACAGTCGTGGAAAAAAGATGAAAAGAGCAGTTCAAAGCCAACTGGTCTAGCAGGGTACCCTCTGATAATTTAACATAGCTATTGAACATGGCCCATAGAAATAGTTGATTTACCCATGAATAGCATGGTGATTTTCCATAGTTATGTGGCAGTTTACCAGAGGGTATCCATGTGGACATGGCTCACACTGATTGAACCAAACAATGGCTTGTCACAGTCGGAATCGAACAAAAAAACCTTCGGTTGGTCAAATTGCCGTTCTTTCTAGTTGGTAGGGTCCGATTTATCCACCTTTGTTCTGGAAAACACATCCACTCATATATTGTGAACATATATTCCTAAGGTTTAAATCGACAAGGCTTTTTTAAGCAGCATGACATGGAACTGCTTCAGGCCTTCAGGTTTTCTCACCTGGTGTTGTGGTGTACAACTGCTCTTCACCTGCCCAATTCCCCAAAAAATTGCCGCCCAAAAAAGCCGTCCCAGGGAAGCTGTACGTCCTTCAGACCAAACATCTCTGGATGATGCTGTCCAGTCATCAGTCGCTTAGCTCTCTGGGAAACCTTTTGTGGGATTCCAACGGAAACACTGCAGCGAGGCATCATCAAAAGAGGGGGACTGTCTCTACCGGAAATCTCTTCATTACGAAGCATTACGACTGTGACATGTGACAAGAATTATTGACTTGTTTCTAGTATTGTTATATAACAATAACTCATAACACTAATTTATAACAAGCACTCTGACTGACATTATGGATGACATTTTTGGATCATCTGTTGCCCCGGATCACGGATCAGGATCCCCCAGTGGATCGGAGTTTTGTTTTTCTTTTCCGGAGCTACGGAGATTCACTATCCATATTACCCTCTGGTTATGTCAACATAGCTATTGAAAATGGCCATAGAAATAGTGGATTTTCCCATTGAAAATGACCATTTATAGTGGATTTTCCCATTGAAAATGGTGATTTTCCATAGTTTTTTGTAAGTTTACCAGAGGGTACTTCATATTGTAGCCTCTGCAATTCTTTGATCAAACCTGATCAAACTCTTTATCATGGGATGGGAAATATGGACTGGCAACAATCTCTCATGCAACCTCCTCCGATTGTACCCGTAATTTAACATAGCTATTGAAAAATGCCCAGTCGAAATAGTGGCTTTTCCCATTCATAGCATGGTGGATCTTTCCATCGTTTTTTGTACGTTTACCAGAGGGTATTACCTATTCAACGTTCGGAGCCAGTTGGAGCTACGAAAAGACTTTCCCACGTGAGCACTTGACAGGACTTAGTCGACCCAACGCCAAATGGGCCATATCTACAACGTTCGGGAAAATTGAACATGAACATCGTGAATTCCCCCATTAGACACGAAGCTGGTAGACAAACATAGCTATAGAATCTGGTAGCTCGTTATTTTCACAAAGCTGGTAGAATCTGGCTTGTCTGATTTTCCGATTTCCGACAAGTCATTTTCCAGTGTCCGCTTTGATTGCGATAGGCTGATAGATGTGTGGAAAATGCGTGTATCTATCTATCTATCTATCTCTCTCTCTATCTATCTCTCTAACAATCTAAATCTAATCTAAATCTAAATCTAAATCTAAAACTAAATCTAAATCTAAATCTAAATCTAATCTGAATCGAATCTAATCTAATCTATCCTTATTGTGAAATATACATATATATATATATAAGCGTATAAATATAATATATGTAATTATATATATATAATTATATATCATGTGGATGTATATGCACATACAGATATAGATTAAGATATAAATATAGATACACATATATAATATATATATATATATACACATATTCTACATACCGTAGCTATGTATCCCATTGTCCACACTCTCCACTCTCCGCTTGAGGCAAGACGCTTTGACCAGAGCGGCATCCTATGAACGATGGTGAACACACTCAGAGTTTGCAGTATCTTTGCATCTATGCATGTATATAGCTATCTACCTATCTACATGTATATAGAAAATTACCCTCTGGTTATGTCAACAGTTTGCTATTGAAAATGGCCATAGAAATAGTGGAATTTCCCATTAAAAATGGTGATTTTCCATAGCTACGTTAAATTACCAGAGGGTATCTACATGTGTATAGAAAATGATCTCTTTATCTATCTGTCTACCTACCTGACCTACCTAATCTAGATATACCTATCTATCTGTGTATCTACCCGTACATATATACAGTATAGAAGGGTCGATAGAATACGCAGACTAGCTACATTTCTGTTGCATCAATTCGTTCAGACTTCCAAGATTTGAGACCGGGCTTGGGCTTGCTCTGAATCAGCACTTGCCCTGTTCCAAATCTAAAATTCTGGGATCTGGCATGTATACGTATATATAGTATATGTATATATATATATACATATGATCATACATGTACATATGAATACATGTACGCACATATTGAGCACACTACAATCTTACAATTATCCAGTGAAGTCTCGGGCTGGATCAAGATGAAAATCTCACGAGAGAATTCCTGACAGTCTGCAGCTTGGATTTTGTGGTCTTAAAAAAAAATGTATCCCAATTTACACCTTACACTTATGTAACTTATGTATGTGTAGAATTGTGTCTATTAATATATGTATATATATATGTACACGTGCACATGCAGTATGTACATATGTATCACATCAAGGGATACTTGGCATGCTTCCAACATACAAAAATGGACATTGGTCAAAATCTCGGCCTCCTGAAATAGGGTACACCCCCAAAAAATGGAAGGACAAACATACCAGTAAATGATTCAACTCAATTCTTAGTTAGTTTAAAACCAACTGAAGAAAGTGAAATGATTCAAGAAAAAATGCATCTGTGTCCCCCACTTAGAAGTGCTTTGAGAAAGCAAAACATGTGTATCTGACATAAATCCAGCAACCTGAAAGCAACGTCAGCCGGACCAAGGTTCCACCTGGCGCGTGCCTCTGTGATGCGGGCATTGAATCGACCCCTTGCCGATGCGAGGACCAGGCACTGGGGCATCACCTTCGTTGGAAAATCCACAAATTGTGGACATCAACTGCCCGCGAGTGAAAAGGCTACAGGATGGGGCCCTCCAGTTATAAGTTCGTTTACAACCCCATCCAAATATAGTTATAAGTATCATACACTATGGTTATTATAGTTATTTGCACCAACTTAGCTACAGTAACTATGGGGCCCCATCCTGTAGTTTTCATGGGATATGAATGGAAAAAATGTGCATCGGATGTTAGGAATATAAGCAGCAGATATGAATGGCTGTGTGTCTAAAGCGGGCTAAACACGGCGAAGGGATCATTCGGGGGTAGTTCACCACGGTCACCAGGGATGTATATTTACCAACAACCCTGGGGACCATCTGGTAAACTAACGTAACTATGGAAAATCACCATGCTATTAATGGGAAAACTCACTATTTCGACTGGGCAATTTTCAAGTTCGCAAAGTGTAAGTTTACCAGGCCGGGTACCATCTGGATCAAGTATTTCACCATATTTCACCAGTCAAATTGGTTTAATCAGTTTAATCCTTGGGTATTTCGCCAACAGCTGCACTTTGTGTGGAATTTTCAGGTATCATCCTAGTGACGGACCTTGTAAAAATTGCAATGGCGTAATCCCCAAGCTCCCCATGTTAAGCACCCCCCAGAAACCATGGTTTCGTAGGGGATTTACACTTATCATGAAATCTACCTTACTGGAACTACTAGCCACTAGGATCTTTCGTAGTGATTGAAATGGCCTGCAATAGACATGTGAGGTAGGCATGGAACCCAAACATGGCAAGATATCGTTTTGAAATCATCATATGTATATATTCCTGACATATTTTTTCAGGTGGCATCTCCGTTCGGAAGACAAACATTCGGAATGTGCCAAAACGCTTCGGTGACATTTGGGACACGTCCGGGAAAAGATGCGAGTTGATTGATGGTCTCTGTATCCCTTATGAAAAGATGGGGAATATGTCAGCCATCATCCACCTTCAGCAGTCCATTCCAAGATGGACCCACAAAAATGGAGCCTGGCGACTCCAATGTGATCCTGGAAATGAAGGCCTTCTATGTCTCTCCTTGGGGTTGTTCAGGAAACGAGCTTTTTCAGGCTTATTTTTGCCCATCCTGTGCTATACATAGTCCTGGGTAAATTATAACGACCTCACTGACTTGAAAGGTACATGATCTATCATACCTCAGGTTCATTGTTGTCCATGTAACTGTTCTGGCTCTAGAGCTCGACCTAGGTAAACACAAGACCTCGTCACAAGCAGTCAGAGGAAAACAGAC
>Ga0126342_10004938_pt1 | contig 23046 bp, 21 predicted proteins | sample Cyp1metagenome_FD_92528 | JGI IMG/M metagenome (GOLD analysis project Ga0126342, IMG submission 92528) | Coral microbial communities from Lord Howe Island, Old Settlement Bay, Australia - Cyphastrea 1 metagenome | ecosystem: Host-associated > Invertebrates > Cnidaria > Coral ...
ATAACTTAAACACAACTTGAAGTCACTTCAAAATCACTCGAGATCACTTGAAATCACTTAAGAATCACTTGAAATCACGTAAGCATCACTTGAAATAACTTAAACACAACTTGAAGTCACTTCAAAATCACTCGAAATCACTTGAAATCACTTAAGAATCACTTGAAATCACGTAAGCATCACTTGAAATAAGTTAAACACAACTTGAAGTCACGTCAAAATCACTCGAAATCATTTAAGAATCACTTGAAATCACTTCAAAATCACTTGAAATCACTTAAATCAAATTTTTAAATCCCAATTTCTTCCAATGAAACTCCCCTTTCGCTCCTTTGCCCAGGAGGCCAGATCCGCAAACTGCACCACGACGCGGCGAAGATTCGCCAGGCCAGATCCGCCCTGGGCTGTGGCGGTGTCCTGAGACATTTTGGAATATGAATGGAATAATGGATAATCATCATATTCCATCATGCATTAACCATCATTAACCATGTATTAACCATGTATTAACCATCATTAACCATCATTAACCATGTATTAACCATCATTAACCATGTATTAACCATCATTAACCATCATTAACCATGTATTAACCATCATTAACCATCATTAACCATTAACTAATGGATAGTAACAACTGTATTAAAAAGATAGGTTCGAATGGGATTACAATGGGATTCGAATGAAGTATTTTTTCATGGGATGATGGGATGTTCAGTTTTCAATGGCGATCTAATTTTGGTTTTTGAGTTCTTCTAATTTGGATCCAGGTAACCCCTGGGATTCCATTCCTGGGAAAACTCATAAACAAATGGCAATATACACCAGGTGAGCCACAAAAATGGGAACAATCACTGACAAATCTATACAAAAGAGCAACACATAGAATAACTGGGTGAATATTTCAAGTGATAATACTGGGATGGTTCCTCAAGCAAGGACTGCGGCTTTGGAAACGTGTCAGTTTACCATTTCCAACCCCTCGTATTAAACTAACGTCGCGGGCTATACTTGGATTGTCATCCCATTTTGTGGTTTATAAACCATCAATCGAACATCAGCTAATTATACCATCTAACGATACCTAAAGTAGTACAGTAATTGGTTTATCACATTTTATCACATTTTATCACATGTTATAACTATAAGTGGAACACATTTTTATTTTCATAATGTGAATATGTATATATATATATATACACACATCATGGTTTCATTATTATATATCCGTTATTATATCATCATTATCATTATTACTATTACTATTATTATTAGTAAAATTAATTACAATACATATATATATAATGATATTTATTTATTTATATATATATACATATGTATTAAAACCCATGATTTTTAACACATCGGCCATTTCCCTCATCCCCAGTGCGTTCCCGTCGTCCCAATGCCAACCTCCTCGTGGCGCCGACACTCCTCTCGAACCTGGACGGCCGCCGGGGGGTTGACCGGGTTCACCAATGAATATTGACTGAGTGGGATGTAATACAGCTTGGGTATTGTATAAGAATTCACTGTGAAAGAATTTGAAAGGCTTGAATCCAAGGCGGGCTACATATTTTCAGCTATACCAAGCACATAGTACTTTAAGCATTTGAGGGACCCTGGAATAGGATTGCCAACATTTGCCAAATTCTTAAATTACTGCTTATACATGAGGTTTCACATTCCCCTTTGCGGTTCATTTTTTTTGTGGAGTGACCCCTTATGGTCTTATGGGATGAAATCGGGCTTTGCAGAAAAACAATTTTGTAAGCTCCGAAAAAATGTTTTTTTCGCACATGCTTGACTGCTTCCAATCCACGCAAAATCTATATGTGGATAGACTTGGGAACCTGAAACATTGTTTTTCCCAAAAACTTGAAGAAAACTGAGGCTTTGCAGAAAAACAATTTTTCAAGCTCCGAAAACTTGTTCTGTTCGCACATGCTTGGACTGCTTCCAATCCACGCAAAATCTAAATGTGGATAGACAAGCCCAGCTTTGCAAAAAAAACAGGCTCTTAAAACATGTTTTTTCTGCACTGCTCTTATGAAACTCAGACAAGCCCGGCTTTGCAAAAAGAACAATTTGACGTATGTCTCTTGTCAAATCTGCCAGCTCCACCTCGTTATTGCTTTAGCTCGCTTCAAATTGCCCAGATGCATACAATACACAGCTAAGAATGCTCTAAGAATTTGAGGGACCCTCGACCTATTGTGGTGGAAATTTGCCTGCATTAAAAAATAAGATTTTGAGGGACCCTGGGCCTTAAGCTTTCGGATTCTTTACCAACTCCCGGGCTGTAATACATATGTAGCTATATTAGAAAATAATAAATTAAAATATCAATAGAATAATATCGAAAAGAAGATCGAAGAGAACTATTGTTCACCAGGCATGTAATAACTATAGAAACACAATGGGATATAATAGATAGATAGATAGAACAATGGTATATCATGGATATAATAATAGAAATAATAGAAATGGGATAATACTATGACTATAGAAAAAATAGATATAACAATTGTAGATATAATAATAGACATGTAGCATTTTAATGGCAATTATACATAATTATGCACCCCAAAACGACCACTTTTTAAAGATGTTTGAGAACATGAAGATGATTTACGATGATTTGTTGGCTTTGGGGTGGGCAACACCAAACGGATGCACACATTCATAATCATAAAAGATCATAAAACCCTGTATTACCATGAAGGACAATGTGCGTCGTGAATACTGGGAGAAAGACGCGGAGTAACCGGCACCACTGCTGAAATTGGACCCGCATTACCGCGAATCAGATGGAGAAAAAACGATCCGGCCACTAAAGAAGCAAAATAATTTTCTTGTCCATTGTACTCATTGTCCAACGGTTTTTTCCAATCTGCCGCATTGAGAGTCCCGCGCGGATTTGCTAAACTCAATCGTAACTAAAGAAATGATTCAACCACCTTGTGGTGTTCCTCAACTCCAAGACCTCCCCGGCCATGCCCCCGCTTTTTTGGGTGAGATATGGCATCCTCCAGTGTCCTCCATATAGAAAATGAACCAAACCAATGAACCACACCATTCATTAGCCATTCACCAAGCCAGGGACCAACCCATTCGGCAACCATTCGGATGAGCCCACCTTGACCATGATGCGTAGAGCATTCACCAAGCCGACCGACGGATTTTTCTGCAGAGATCAGTGGATCCAGCTGGGATATGGCCATATAGGTACCCTAAAATGGCTGGTTGATGGATGCTTGTTCCCACAGTCAGATGATAGGCAATAGGTTTTGACATGTTTTGATCCATCCCCATATAGCAAAGCCGAAAAATAGATAGATCTTCAGTGGTGAATCAGCTGCAAGAAAACCTACGTAGCCGAGGATGTTCCATATCTATATATATATGTATATGTATATATAAATATAAATAAATATATATATATATACGTATATACATATATGATCATATATGTATATGTATATAATATATATATAACTGGCTTCTAAGTTGTTCCAAGAGGCTTATTATCCCCCCAAAGGTGACTCCTCCAACGATGAGGGTCTATGAAGTTATGAAGGGCCTGTTCACCACCAACAACCAGAGCAATAAGGGCTTATCAGCATTGATTTTGGAGGGGTGGAATCCCGGAATGGACCTGTAAAAATTGTGAGCCCTTTCAATCATTCATTACATCCTGAAAACAACATCATATTTCTATCTTTTTGCGACTCCTACAGTGGATTCCAGGAGTCATGGACTGGCTCGTGACCACAGCTAGTTTCCCCACTTGCACCGGGATGGCCTTGGGAATTCGCGCGAGGATTTTGATCACTTGACTATAGTGGAATGCTTATCCATCAGTCATCAATCTACCCACATAGAAAACTGGAGAAACAGGGTTTCTATATTAACTGTCAATAGAATCCCTCCTAAACGTCTTAAATGACTGCACAAATGCGTTGACACTGGAACCGTAAATTTGTCAGGAAAACACAATTCCTTGTAAAATCAATGACTGAAAATTGACGACTGCGACTAGTAGTGTGGACCCTTGAAAATGCTATCAAAGTGAAGAACAGTGACGCATCAGAAGTAACATACATATATCATGGATATATTATGATATATTCAACGCAGAGGGAACAATTATTACCGTGTAAAGGTCTATTTCCAGATATTCTTTTCAGCGAAGATTGTATGTCAAGCCTAAGATGGGATCTATGAGCAGAACCACAGCTTCCCAGAGATCCGCATGACCAGCACTAAACAGACTGCTTGGATCCCTTGGAAACAAGCTGGAATCAAGAGTTCAAAGAGCTTACCTCCAGATTCTTCAGGGGATTAAATCTGGGTGCCTTGCTAAATGCTTTCTGGCTCGGATTCGGAGACACGGATTCGGAAGACAAAATTCACCAAGACTCAACATGCCCGCGGGTCAACAAAAAGTCATAAGTCGGTCAACCAGAAAGTGCAACTGAGATGTGACCGATTGCTGAGTTCAAGCAGAGGCATAGGAACAAATAACCAAATTCTCCCATGCAGTGGAAGGTCCCTGAGTACTGTTGGAACCATATTGGCTAATGTCAAAAACCCCGAACATCTTGGTGCTGCGTTCAAAAAGACTTGAAATACTTGAAACCATCTTCCTTATTTTGGGCAGCCACGTCCCCGCTTGTAGGTTGTTGAAATATGTTGAAATGCGGCCCCGCAGGCGGTTCAGGTCAGGCACCCAAACATCTTACGGTGGATATACGCCCTGCGTTTCTTTTTGAGCATTTCATGTAACTTTGAAGAGACTTAAGGGCTTCCATGGGCTTTTCCAAGGGATTTTCCAAGGGACGTTCCATGATTTTTCTCCCATCTCCAGGAGCGCCTTGGCATTTTGCAACATCCCCGAGGCATTTGGGATCACCACACCATAGTCCTTGGGGCGAGGTCACAGAACATAGGGGAACGAAGAATAAATCATGAAGACAATGGACTAATAAATATGACTAATGATATCTAATGATAATAAATAATGGAGAATAATAGAGATATGATATGACACCAAATAAATGGGCTAATCTTAGATACCCTTCAAGGTGACGTAGCCAGGAGTTAATGATGGGATATGGAACATCATGGAACCGCACTACTCCAATGGTCGATGGGGTATCCCCCCTCTTGATACCAAACCATCCAGCCAAAGATTGCATGTTCTGCGGAAAAATTACCCTGCGGTAATTTAACATAGGATCTACATTTCAATAGGTAAACTATCTACAAGCGGACCATTTTCCATAGCTATGTGAAATAACCAGAGTGTAAGACTCAATTTTGAAGATTCTACGGGGGCAGAGAGTTGTGCCGGCGAATCCCCCACTCACAAATCATGAAACGTATCCAGTCCAGACCGCACCTGGACAATTGGTTGCTGAACTGCAATGGGATACAACCAACAATATGGATGGGATGTCGTCCAACAATGGGCTATGTGGCCTTCAAATTATGGCATAAACACATAATATGTGGGTAAAACAATAATAAACCACAAATTTGGGAATGGTTTATACCACCTATTTATGTTGATTTGGGGGATGGTTTATGATTGTTTTAACCATTTAACATAAGGAAAACGATGGTAGACCACAGGATTTGGGGGTTCCGATTTTCGGACAAAGCGACTCCGGCACTGTTGAGCCATCGCGTCAAACCTGTGATGCCCGCCAGAAGATGTTAACGGGGGAACACGACCAGTGACCAATGCGAATACCCGTGATGCAATGGTGGATTTTTAAAATATATCATGAATGAATATTTGAAAGGTTGGTTGCTGTGTCTTTTGACAAATCAGATCAAATCAGGCTTTCAGTCTACTTCATATGACGGCTTAGATCTGTGTCAAAGAAGTCCAAAAAAATTTTGCTGGGTTATGGCATGGTCATACCGCAAATTCGAGTAGTGTGTTTTATCTGAAACACAGCTAGAACTTACCGCAACTGCAGCGTGGTCATAGCCCATCAACTCACTGGTTGGTGATTGAATTTATCCAAATCTCCAGGAGTCCATTGGGAACATCATCCTATTTCCATGACATAACTGACATAACGTATTTCAATTCACCAAACACTACACCCAATGAGGTCATGGAACTGGTGACTCCCAGTAAGATTGGGGTCTCAAACACCGTCAAACACCGGAGATCAGCAGTCTTTAGGGTTCTCTACCATCATATGAATCATGACTTATTTCTATACATGTCTATAGGATGTTCATATACCACATGATTTAAATATATGGTACTACTAATGTTTGAACCATTTTTTTTGCCATAAATGCTAGGGGGCGCCATACTACATGTTCAGACAGATCATATAGGTCAATTCATAATTAATAATAATTAATTACCTTATATTATTATCGAAGAAAGTTTAGAAGTCAAACTTCCGGCAATATGGACAGATGAAAAGCAGAGATAGGAAGAGTCAGAGAAGAGAAGAGAAAAGAAGAGAAGAGAAGAAGAAAGACGATCAAGAAGAGAAAGTCTCCGAAGAAAGAAGATCCAGGAAACACTGTGTTTTTCCAATGATTTGTGGCCGGTCGAAAAGTAGGCTCGCTAAAGCGGCGGGTGCGGAGCCAGCTGGCTAGATGAGAGATGAAAAATTGCACGCCGAAATGTACAAAACACCTCAGCCTCGGAGCAATTTTGGAAGTTGAGATGTCGAAAAAGTGCACGCCGTTGTGGAGCGAAGCACATTTCGAAGTCAAAAGTGTAAAAATATGACGGGTTCGGAGCACTTTTGGAAGTTGAGATGTCGAAAAAGTGCACGCTGTTGTGGCGCAAAGCACATTTCGAAGTCAAAAGTGTAAAAAACACTACATGCTCGGACCACTTTTTGACGTTCAGATGTCGTTTCGCGTGGCAGGCGCAAGGGATTGTGCACCGTGCCAAAAGTGAGCAACATGTGAGGGTTTTGTGGCATTTCCAAAAACGATGGCAGGCGTGGGGCATTTGAAGAGGATCTGCATGGCAGGCGCAGTACAAGAGACATGTTCATCAGAGCTGTTAGGAGGTCCGGGGGCTGATTTCCTGAGAGGGGTTACATTTTGGAGCATCAGATCGGGGAAGATGATTTTGCGTGACAAGTGCAGCACTTCGTATGATCTGGGATCACTTTTTCGTGGCAGGCGCAGTACTTTAGACAGGTGGAGTGGAAAAATCCGAAAACACATTGGCACGAGGCCGTCAGCTCTGCACTCAACTTTCCATTTTTGAAGGAAGTCTTGCAGAATTGTTTCGTTTTTGACGTTGTCAACTTCGAAAATTGAGGAAGTCTCGCAGAATTGTTTTGTTTTTGCTGTTGTCAAGTTCAAAAATTTAGGAAGTCTCGCAGCACTGTTTCGTTTTTGGACATGCTACGTTCAAAAATTGAGGAAGTCTCGCAAAATAGCTTCGTTCTGAAGCCTGCAGATAGACAGACAGACAGACAGGCAGGCAGACAGGCAGGCAGGCAGACAGATAGATAGATAGACAACTACAACAACAACTACAACTATACTACACGACTACTACAACTACAAATATGCTATGCTACGTTAGACTACACTAATTCCACTACACTACACTAATTACATTTAATTACACTACACCACACTAATTACACTACAACTACAACAACTACTAATACCACAGCTACAAGTACAATTCCAACTACACCACATTACACTACACTGCACTAATTACACTGCAGCACACTACAACTACAAATACAAATGCGACTACAACTACATTACATTACACAACGCTACACTACACTAATTGCATTACACTACAACTACAACGGCAACTACAATTGCAACTACCACTAAATTGCACTACGCGACACTACACAAATTGCACTACACTACACTACAGCTACAACTACACTACCTTACGCTACACTACACTAGACTACACTACACTACACTACACTATACCAAACTACAGTACACAACACTACAGTACACTACGCTAATTACACACGGTTACAACTACAACTCCACTGCACTACAACTACAGCTACAGCTACAACTGCACTACACCACACTACATCCAGCAGTTGCGGTGAGGTGACCACTGCAAACAATGCAACCACTCCAGAAAACAGTAACACAACTCCAACCACCTTTCGGTCCATCAGTGGATTCGCTCTGCCATCCGTGATTCACAACAACCAACCCTTCCTGTAGGTTTCCTATTTTTGAAACTTCCGCCACCGCCTTGTGCCGTACTACTGGTATCCCTATGAAACCTTGTTTTTGTTGACCAATGGCATACTCAAAACCCACCGATTTCCACCACCAAATTCTGGGGCATCCCAGGGCCCTCTTTAAGGGCGACGGGCCGGCCTCCCCGCTCGGCGCTGTCCAATTCGTCAAAGGCGTTGCACAACACGCTGCCTGGACCGGGACTCAGCAACCGAGTTTTGGTTTCTTGTATGGTGCTCTCCCAGAAACCCTCCCAGAAACATCCTAGGAATCCGAGGATTCAAGATGCCACAAACCACCAGCTAAACAGTGCTTGGACTCATATAGTGAACTATTTGTTGTGCCACTTTTATAACCATAATTCGCCCAAGTTATGGCAATTCCTGCCAAGCAGGGAAAAAACAAGATCATAGTATATAAAGAACAATGGCAGATTGCTATTCTATTTTTTGGGGGTGGCTTTGTGGTACTTGTCGCCCAAATTGAGGGGTATTTTGCTGAGTGCAACCATTGGTTGGATCACAGTTTTTACGTTCAACCCTACTAAAGCCACTTCGTCACTTTTCATTGAGCATGCAGAATCATATCATCTCAGTAAATCATCATATTTCACTACCCTGAACTAAGGCCACCGATCTTCCCTTTGGCCGGCCCTCCACCGCAAGCAAGAGAGGACCGGTTACCCTGAACTAAGGCCATTTGGGGATGATTTCACTCACCATGATTCCACTCGAATCAACTCCGTGCAGCGCCTTCTTCCTTGTCAAAGGCCCCAAAGAGGCACAACAGCCTGGCCGTGGAACAACTGTGGTCCAGCTGGTCTGTCCGGCCTTAACCGCATATGATCAATTCCGGGCATGGATATACATTTGTTGATGCAGGAACTGATATCATGTCCCACAATAGTTCAGAAAGATGACCTAAACATCTGTTTTTTTTTATTCGACATGGATTTTTGGGAATGGAACTTGTCAGAGCACGGGGGATACAATGGGATACTAAATGCTTATTCAATGGGGAAAAATGATGATAAACCAACAGATGTTGTGGTATCTTCCATAGCCAGATCTGAGACAAGTACTGAGACCTTGCGACGAGTTATCCCAACCAGGGAACAATCGGGAATAGATTAAGTTGATGTCAATAGCTAGATATCTGTGACCTCAAGTTATTCCCAATTGTTTGATATACTTTGATGTCAGTGGCTAGTAAATCAACAAGTGGGAGATGGTTTGATCAGCCTTTGGTGGTGGAAATTCATGAAACCATCGGATCCCATGCGGATCACCATCTCACCCAGGAATAGCATAGTAGACATGACTTCGCTTAACATATGTGTATAAGTATATCGATAATTGCACATTTGTATTATGTATCTTGAAACGCTATGTAATCATATCTATATACATATATACATACTCATGTGTATATATATATAAGTATATATAATTATATATACACATATATACGGGTATATATAAAATGGTATATGTATAATTAAATAATCGCATATATATATATATATATATTCCACACGTGAACTAAATGGATAATTTATTCCCCTGTCAACGCCGCGATTTCTTTCACCGGTGCCTGGACAACGCCTCGTGCTCCGGTGAGGCAAAGCGGGACATGGCTTTGGAGCCTCCAGCGCGATTGAGGGGTATGTAAACCAAAAAAAAAATATATATATACATTTACTATATATATATATATATTTATACATTTACTATGTATATATATTTACATTTATTATATATATATACATTTACTATATATATAGATACATTTACTATATATATACATTTACTATATATATAGATACATTTACTATATATATACATTTACTATATATATATATATCTATACGCATTATATTAATCAGGTTCGATGATAATGGATGTTTAATGTTGTTTCAGAATCTTACTGTTTAAGAACATCCAACAGGTGCTTCCGGAACTGATTTCTTTATCAATATTCCATTCAAAGTGTTTGTATGTGTTTGCGGGTACACGATGGTATACCAAAATATCGATTTGCCAGAAAATATTGTCTCCAGACTTTGGAGTTCAGCCAAAAAGCTAGGCTCAAGAAAAGGTACTTGAAGACATTTGGGTTTGCTTGAACATTTCGGGAAAGCAGCAAACTCCCACTGTATTGAAAATAACTTTCCCCATGCAAGTTGTCATATGCGAAGCAAATCTTTCCTATTTGGATAAATCCACATGAATGGGTCTTGCTGAGTATCCCATTCATAATGCTATTTTCATATAGAAGCGATATTTATTCGTATTGTTTGGTGATTCCCTTACTATATCAATTTTTCCCAAGGGCCGCCTACAGTGGCAAAATCATTGACCGTTGGATCAATGACAAAAACAATGGGGAGTTCGATGGACTTCAACCAATATATATATATATACATGTGTGCGTCTTAAGATTTGGATACCACCACTGTTTTGCTAATGGGAAAATGAAATTCACCAGGTCTAACCTGTGGAAGGGGTGCACCATTTTCAGAGAAACCCAACAAGAATTGAGACACGTGACATAAGCAGCAGCGGTAGGCAGAGAAACTAGAATGGGTAGGCAATCAATAGAGGCTTAGAACGGCAAAAAACAACAGGTGAATAACACAAAAAGACAACAACACAAACGGTAAATGGCAAATCTTACAGGTGGCAAGCAAATATCCCAGCAGTCCCACATTAAAAATGGCTGTGGGTCAAACCCCTGCTACACTGTAGTTCACATGAACATAGCAGATGAATGGATGTTCATCCACCAAAACTATGGTATTGTAGGTTTTGACCTAGACTTGGGGGGTGCAGTTCCGCTAATAAGCGGTTCTACAATCATAGTTGTAGAGGTGATTACTGTAATTAAGAACTCATCAGGTTCCAATCTCATGGATGCTGTAATCCCATAGTGATGAAATCACCCCAAGTGTACCCCCAAGTGCCCAGAGGCCTCTTAAGAGCATGAAGTCTGCCCAGCAATCAGCACCTGAGTTCAAACGTAGCTGCCTACCCTGATACAACCCCGTTCACATCTAGCACATCTACTTGGTTCATCTCTCAAGATACCCGCGCAAAAATCGCACTTACCTACTCATCATTTCAATACTCACTTACTCATCATCTGAGTACTGCTCCACTTGATGATTGGATATGATTGGTATCATGCTCCAAACGCCCACTGCGCCCACTGCTCACAACAGGACGCCCTGGGGCCCCTTAGGCCCCTTACCATCAGAGGTCCAGAGACTTTGCAGCGCCTTCAAGCCGGGAGTACAGCGTTTGAACATGCTTTCGGTCCTGAGTGTCGAGAATTCCGGTCGACGTGTGGGCGACTCTTGAGTTTTGCAGGCGAAATTTGCATCAAAAATGATGATAGTTCATGATCGTTCGGTACCACAAATGACCAAATTTGCGTCTCTTCTTAGCAATTCCAGTAAGTGGTTAACAACCCATATGAACTGGGGCTCGTCATAACTCATTCAATTTGTAACTCTGAGTTCTGGCAGCCCTTTTTGGAGCCTGGCTGAACTTGAAACAAACCCTGCCTCTTGGCAAACATCCCGATCCCAGACATGTCACTGCGGTGATGAACGAATGAATCATCCAGAACATGGACAATGAATACGAAACAATCAGCCCGTCGAGTCAAGAAAAATGGCTCAAAATCCTGTACCCTTCTGTTCACGTCATTCAATAGCCGGGATTTCTGGATATTCATTCTCCCCATTCACATCATATGTATTGCTGTATTGATCCATGCACATAATGTCTTTGGAGTCTCTGGACCAGCAATTCCTACCCAAAATCTTGATATCTTTGCTCTCAAAGATGAGGATTTTGCGGGGCCTCTCCACATCAATCAAGTAGATAGTATGTATAGATATGACATTCTACAGTAGATCAAAGCTTATAGTAAATTTGACACAATTCAACATGTTTGGATCCAACATATTTTTCTCATTTCAACATTTTCATTCTTCATAATTCACAAGAAACCGCGACAACGATGCGACCGAGTGTCATGAATAATGAGCCAATCTGACTTTCCTGACCTGCACGTTCTGAACATAAGTCTGAAACATACCCAATTTTGGTGAGTTCAAAACGTGCTCCCGGATCATTAAGTGGATTCTCTCTCTCTCTATACATGTATAATCACATATATATATATATATCTCTCTCTCTATATATATATCTATCTCTCTCTCTATATATATATATATATCTATATATCTATCTCTCTCTCTCTATATATAATATGTACACATTATATTATATCTATTATACGTACATGTAGATGTTTTCTGATGATCCACCCCGATGATTCCAGCTTTGAGTTTTTCTTCAGGCCAACCGGCCAGCCCCATTGCGTTGGCGTTGAAACCGCGCCTTTTTTGCCGCACATCTGCGCAAAGATGCGGAAAAGGAAGAAGGCATGACCCTCGGGGCCATGGGGTTTCCTTGGTCCGCAGGGAGCCTATCTTTGCAGGGTTTTGGAAGCTTTCCTGCCACATGCATATAGGGGTCGTATCCTTTAATCTTTAGCCATACACCCATATACATTGGAATAGGGAAACATCAAAGGATGCACTGGTTTGATCATCTATCTCGTTCATGCTTGGAGGCATGAAAATCATGTTTCAAGCCTAAGACTTCACCATGTGAAATTTTCTTTTTGGGGAAATCTATCGAAGTATGAATGAAATACAGCCTAGTATAAACTATATGAAAATATAAACATATAGTATAATATAGTATAATATAGTATAACATAGTATAATATAGTATAATATAGTATAATATAGTATCATAAGAGATTTGGGAAACATCAAACACAAACTACTGCCCTCTCAGCCAAGTTTGATTACAACTTGGCTAGCTCCTGGTGGTCAAAGGCGACCAATTCCCAAGTGGTACAGGATGGGGCCCTTCAGTCGATAGCGACCAGTTGGTTTACAAGTGGCAGAATTCTATGGTTTCTGGATGATATAACGAACTAGATAACTATAGTATTCATGGGGTTTATAAACCAACTTATAAGTGGGGGGCACCATGCTGTACAAATTGGATGGAATATTTTCATAGGTTAAACAGATGTTAAACAGTTTTGGCATCTTTGGTTACGAAACCACCACAAATCAAGGGTAGCACCATGTGCCACCGATTCCTGGTGGATCCAATCGGAAAAAAACAGCCCAGACACAAGCGTTCCTTGACCATCACCAGATTGGCCACCGTGTTTTCTCCCAATAGAAATTGGCTGAACTCAAAGTCCACCTTGGCCGGTGGATCAACCGCTGAATCACGGAAGTTTTTGTCTCTAGACTGGAACTCACCGCCACACAAATAAATACACAACCCCCAGGTGTTGAAACATCAGCTGTGGACGTTGCCCACCATGAAACAGATGGCGGCAGGTGCGTCGTCAACAATGGATCTCAGCATCACCAGATCGTCTACCGCGAGTCATCAGAAACATCCTGGTCATCAAACCCACAAAGGAAAATCATAAATCTCATCCATGAGAAAAAATCAGGAAAGTCATCAGTATGATAATGTATAATCAGTATCCCCAGTACAGCCAGCATCCCCAGAACCACTAGTATCTTCCGTATCTTCCGTTCTTCAGTATTATCAGAATCAACAGCATGAAAAGCATGAAGAGCATGAACAGCATGTACAGCATCATAATCATAATCATCATCAACAACAACAACGACAACATCATCATCATCATCATCATCATCATCATTATCATTAGCATTATCGGTATCAGTATCAGTATCATTATCACCACCACGACCACCACCACGACCACGACCACGACCACGACCACCACCACCACCATCACCACCCCACTACCACCACCACCACCACCATCATGATCATGATCACTATCATGATCACTATCATGATCATGATCATGATCATGATCATCACATCATCATCACCATCACCATCACCATCACCATCATCATCATCACCATCACCATCACCATCATCATCATCCACAACAGAATTATCCATCACCATCCTTAGTGTCGTCGTCTTCGTCGCCGTCGTTGTCGTCATCATCATGAGATTCACCATCACCATGGTCATCATCAAAAGAATCACCATCAACCCCTGTTTCCTGCTCAAGTTGTCCGAGTGGCACTCAAACAGTCGATGATGAGCGACTTGTACCTCAGACACGGATGAAAATGGTCGGCATCCTTTGAGAGTTCAGTTTGGAATCTTGAATTCCAATAAAAAAAATCTTGGCAATGCACCCCGGCTGCGAACCAGTGCGTTTTCCAAAAATCTTGGATTCCTACAGTATAGGTTCCAGTCGGGCCCCTAGACCCAAAAAAAACAGGAGACAAAGTAGTACAATGAACATCAATGAACTACTAAATTGGGCGATGAATGGATGGAACCATTTTCAACCATGCTCTATCACATCACAAAACATTCCTCACCGATCCTCACTGTGAGATGGGTCCCAAGCAAGCTTGGGAAGGTTGGAAGATCCACCAAAGAAAGAGGCTTCTTGGCACTAATCCATTGCGAGTAGAACTATGTCCATTCACTGTTGCTGGAACGCACTCACTTGCTAATCAAATGATGTCACTCAGAATCCTCTTTCCCCTTTCTGCAACAACAATATTCTTCCTGATTTTTGGTGGTTTCAACATGTTTCAACCCATCCCACGAATATGAAGTGACCTGGCTTGTGCTGGCTTTGCCATCCCAGGTAAAGATGGACAAATAATTGTTAAAAGCACCAGCCTGTCATGTGTAGTGGCCCAAACATCATCCATGACCTACCCCACCATTGTATTAAACGCCTGTTTGGGTTGCTTAATTCCCATGTCCATTGCTTCCCATCTTGGTTGCTTTAGAGTTCAGCTTTTATTGGCTTATATATATATATTATATGATTCTATTTATATTTATTCATAGAATTTTATGGATATATTATTTGATATATTCCAATATTTCGGTATATATTCTGCCCAAGTGGCTTCTTGTCCAATCGATTCACGGACGGCACCACCTCTGGCCTCTCTTCTAAGATCTGCGCTAGAGCCAAGTCGTGCCTTGGAATTGGAGCAGCTGGATGATGCTGTGAATTGCCCCCATATGGAGAGCTTTCATAGGTAACTTGACCCATACCCACATAAAAAAGAGAGCACAAAGATTGTGCAGTTTCTTTTCCAAAGATGGTGATTTAATTAAGTTGGAAACAGCTGAAATCATCTCGTTTGGTGCTTTGAATTGATCGGGAGCGCAAGGAGGATTCTGAGCCCGCAAGATTTTCCATAATCAACACGAAACTGGAGTTTTTACCCGCAACTTTTCTTTGATGTTTAGCAGAGCTTAGCAACTTAAGTGGGATGATGTTTAACAACAACACTACGTGGCATGATGTTTAGCAAGACTTTGGGAAAATTCGACTAGATGCCACCAACCAGCCTATGCGTATATTATTATGATGCTACAATCACTGTCATTGTTTGTTGGCATTCCAAAACACCAACCCATACCAGCAACAGCCGGTGATTGAGGCCATCAAAACATATGAAAGTCACCTAGAATGATCAAGAATTGAACATGAGAAATACTTATTACAGTGAGCCTATCTGAAACCAACCAAAACAGCGATTGCGTAGATCATGCATCGATGCCAAGGGTCAGTTGATCAGTTTGATTCGGCAAAGGTGCTGAGGGGGACATTCACCAACAGACTTCTTGGACAAACCGGTAGGGCCGTCACCAGCTTTTTTGTTTTGCTAGCATGGGCCATCTCGCCATCGGAAGTCGAGCCAACCCCTGGTGACCTGGTAGATTACACAATCTTGCAATACCAATTCGATTATATATGTAAATATATATATATATGTAAATAAATAAATATATATATGTATATTGTGTTTTTTTCTTAATGTGTTTATATTCTTCATCACCAATTTTTCATCACTTTGCGGACCCTCTTTTTGTCAGGATTTGATTCACCCGGGGTTGACATTTATCTTTGACCTACACATCTCGCAAGCCATTTTCGGACAGCATGGGCCTGACAATAGAGTACCCCAAGGCCCAAGGGTCTGGAACAACATCTTCTCACCATTGGATCAAGGTGATACCCCACAAAATATGTCTGATTTTGGCCACGGATATTATTATATAATATATCCCACATCCATTGAGACAAACCCGCATCAATGAAGCCAAGGCACATTTCTTGCGTGTACTTCTGCACTGAAGCGAAGTCTTCCCGAAAAGCTTTGTACTTTCCTGCGGACCCAAGGAATACCGCATTGCTTTTCCAGCCCCCCAAATAAGAATCAATCCTTCCATATATAGATTCCCGAAAAAGTGGATTTCGAACCAAAAAATCATCTCTACTCAATAGCAGTGGCTGCGATTCCTGCAAATGGGTGAAATCACATGCTGCCATCCCAGTACCGAGCAAGTGAATGTTGCCTGAGATGTCCAATCGGGTAACGAAAAAAAACCGCTGCTGTTAATATTCACCCACATTCACGGAGATAATGGTATGCTTTGATAGTTTTTGACCCATCCCTATACGATTGAACATCTCCATATCTAGTTACAGTAATATGTTAATCAATCCATTTGTCCAAGGCCCATGCCCACATTCTGCTGGTCCTAAGGCATGGACGGCCATGAAGCTCAAAGCTGCATCCTCGGAGTGTCACAGATATTCATGCTTGGCCGATCTTGCATAAGAACGGCCATAAACATATCCCATTGATATTGTTGCAAATCATTGCAAATGACCTATCATTATGATTATCTCTCTGCTACAGGGGCTGCCCCCCAAAACAACATCAAAATGCATAGTTCTTGCATGTTGAAAATGCATGTTTGGAATTAGGGTTGGCAGAATGCATGTTGAAAATGCATGTCAGCCAATGCTTGCTGGAGTTTTCTTGGCAAAACATGCCTGGGGCCACTAGTCACCAAGGCTCAAACTAGGGTCTCTGGGTCAACTGTGTGGACAAGCAAACAGATATTTACATTAGTGTGCAAATAACTTGGGTAGATATCAGATAGCAGATAGCATCTATACATACAACCATATACACATGTTCTATCAGCAATGCATTGCCATAGGTCAAAGCACCTCGGTATGTCCGAGGCAAACCTAAGTCTAAGTCTAACTCTGAATCTAGGCAACAGGCCCTGGCCCTAGCCAATCAGCCAGTCATTGGCAGACCGCAGAAGACTTTTTTCTTTTTGAGCGGCTTTCTGCAGCAATGTCTCACTCGGGCAGCGCAGCTAGCTCTGAAGAGGCAGCAGCGGAGTCCCAGTTGTTGTGGGAACTTTTTTCCAGCTCCAAGTCTATGCAAGATGGACAGGTGCTGTGTTGCAAGTCAGAATCTAGCAGTGCAGCGTCCTTAGTGCACACCCCGGACTCACAGTCATCCACCCCAAGTCGCCATCGCAAAACAACTGCATGGTGGGCGCATTTGATCAAAAACCATCTGAAGCAACACGTTGTAGACCCTGAGAGCGAGCCAACCTCACCAAGAATGGTGGTGTCAGTGTGCGCTGGAGTCTGCTCAGAAGCAGAAGTGCTACGTGTGTCTTAGTTGCAAAGATCGCTAATCAGCTAATCATATCAGTCATATCATTAGTAATCCTGAGTATCATTAGGGTTCAAGCTGGGAAAGGGGAAGCGGGGTCAATTCAAAAATCTATATAGATTGATCTAGACTCTGTAGACTCAGAAAAGACCTGTTACACAATCGTTGCATGAATTTAAGATTTAAAACTATTCAGACAGAGGGACAAACAGACAGAAAGATTGGACAAGTAGAACTTGTAGATTGTAGATCAATAAACTCAGGTCTTAGGTCTTAGGTCTTAGGTCCGGTCCTAGGTCTATAGCAGAGAGAAACGGTGCTGTTCACAACTTTACAAGATGGAGCTCCGCAAGAGTATCTGACCGTCATAAGTGAGGTGAGGTGATGTGTTTACTGTTTATGTCATAAGTTTATGTATTGTATTGCTTACATCCATTGAAAGCATTGTGTTCCAGGGTACAATCGCCTAATACCAACCGATCTCCAACCACCCGGTCACCACCCCCACCATCAACAATCTACCAATCCCAGGCCCTTGGCATTCCTTTTGAGATTGGTGGGCTTGCAGAGAAGAACAAGAACTACCAGGGGGTCATCAATGAGAACAACCCAGGGAGGGTACGGCATATGTGGGGGGATGTGAAGTTCATGCCTGAAGGGTCACCATGTTTGCTTTGCAAGGGTGACCATGCGTCTTGTGAAATCCCTTGTGACATTCATCTGGCGGTGACAGGATCACCGTGCAACCCTTTTTCAACATATCGTGCCAAGAGATTTGTTGATGGGGCTATGTGCCATTCCATGTACAAGACAACCGGGGAAGATGTGGTTTCCTTCTACTGCAAATATGAGCCCCACGTTGGTGTCACCGAGCAAGTCAAGGGTTTTGGAATGGCTACTTCTTCTAGCGACGAAGAGTCTCCAATGGAGAAGCTACTCAACTCAAAAGTCACAAGGTGTTCAACTTGTTCAACGCCGTTCAGAAAATGTCAGATATCATCCGATATAATTGGAACATCAGTCATATCAACATCAGTACTGATACTGGGAGGAAAACTATGGGGTAGGTAGATGAAAGGAAGCAACTCACTGTTTGTAACATGGTTTTCGTTGAATGCAGCCAAGTAGGTAGGCAACGTAGGACAACCATATATATCATATCAGACATATCCAGACCTTTCACCGATACTGTAATATATATATATTTATATTTATATTTATATAGTAATATAAGTATATATCAACCCCAACCCATTGCAACACTGCAACCAACAAGGTTTCTGAAGGCTATGGCCAGCCAGACTTGGCCTCGGGGTGGCGGCTACTGGTTTGTGAAGCTTGAACTTGATGCTGCACTGTGGCTTAAGATCAGCAGACCCAGGACAGCCGGACAGTCTTGGGGCCCTGGGTTTGTGTGGCGGAAGGAAACATTTTGGTCAAGGCCAAGGCCCTACTGACTAACTAGTGACTAGTGACTAGGGCTAGGTCTAGGTCCTAGGTCCAGGTCAAGTGTTTCGAGTTTACTTATTATGTAGCGAATATAGAATATAGACTATAGATTCTTCTTAGTTGCTAAACCTTGGTTTGTTTGGTTTGATAGTTCCCTGGTGGTTAGCGAGCTGCTAGCTGTAGCTTCTGCTGATGCTCCCATGTCTCATGGCACCTGCGGCACCAAATACTTGATGGGTTTTGCATCTCGGTTCAACATTAAACAGAACATGGCTTGCTTGAACCCATTTCAATTTCACAAGGAATGTAGCGACCTCGCGCTGCAGATCCCAGATAGAATATATTATTTTTACATTATACATATATATATATATGTATATATATATATTATTAATATAATGTTATTTTCTAGATCAGGTTCGACACAAACCGTGGTATGATATGACATTGCAAGATTTGTTTCGAGACATCACACACGCAGCTAGCAGCTACCAGCTCACTTTTCATGGTCATGCCTCTCTATGGCTATGGCAGATGATTCGCTGTTGAGACAGTTGTTCTTTGCAGTCGGTGATAATTCTGCCATCAATAGCTCTGGGGCAGCTACAGCTAGCATAGCAGCTAGCAGTTCTACTGGTGCAAATGCCCCTGCCGATCGGATTGGCATTGCTGATCATGTGGAAGATCCTGAAGACACTGAAAACCAACAGGAGGAGCAAGGCTTGATTGAAGAAATGTTTCGGGCATTCGGGGGTGACCACCAGGAAATTGGTAATGAAGAACCTGGGATTCTTGAAGAGTCCTCAGCATCCTTAGTGGATTTCTTTGGGGCGCAAAACCATTTAGAGAATTTAGGCTCCATGCTTCAAGTGGGATTGTTCAATCGCTTTCTGAAGTATGCTTCGAAAAAGAGCTGCCTACCTGATTCCAGTCCTGCAGAAGGTAGCAAGGTTTCATCGACAGCTGCACTAACCTCCACTATAGTGAGTCATTTTGTGCATTCTAATGCAATGAAATCGGTAGCAGCAGTTGCAGAAGCAACTGGAAGAACTCACAAGAGGGTTGGAACTTCATTGCAGAGAGTGGCTAGCGTCATGGTCCATGCATCTGGGTGGATGGTTGGCTGTTGTTTGTCCACATGGAGGAGATTGTTTCGATCTGGCCGGTTCAAACCAGTGGCAGTGGTTGACAAAATGTTGTACGATGCGTTAAAGATGAAAATCCAAGAGTGGAATCGTTTTCTTGGGCAAGCTGAAGGTGTAAGACATCAAGGTCCTTTGCAAGAAACATACAAGTTTGCCAAGATCTTGCGTTTGGACTGGCAGCTGAGCTTCATAGTGTGGGACAGTTTGTTGAGACGGCACAAGTTGATCACGGTGGCCTTGCCCGTCCCTCTGAATGCTGTGGATCGAAATACCTCAGAATGTTTGTTGGCAGTTATTGACAAAGTTCACTCTGTCATTCCTGAATTGGAAGCCTTCTGCAATGATTTTGGTCTCCGCATCAGGATGCCCATAATTGACAGGTTCTCAGCAAATTTCAAAGCAGAAAGGTTTATCAAAACAAGACAGGACAATTTGGTCTCGTCAGTGTTTACGTGTGACGTCCACAAACAAGCCTCTTGCATAAAGAATGCAATGTCACTTACAGACGACACATTGTCAGGGATCATCAATTTGGCACTTTCATTGGAGGGATCGGGTAGCCTGGATCGGATGAGAAATATCCTCCAAGAAATATTCAGTGAAGAACTTGTGGTTGTGTATCAGCCACCGCCTGGTGAGGGCACTGAGGTGTTCAGGCATCGCCAAGCAGTGTTGAATACATTTCTTCCACTCAAAGGCATGAAGAGTCGGAAGAGGAGGTTTGTACTGCATTGCCTTGCAAATTCTGATTTGGCAGACCATCAAATCGTTCATTTTTGCAGCTTTGGATGTTGCCGGGGTCCTGATGACAGTTTGGCAAATTTTCGAACATGGGTGACTTGGGCATTACTCCCATCAAAGCTGGGGGTATTCAACCGGAAGTCATGGACGGGATCAGATGTGGCAGTTCATTGGTGTGGGCTTCTTGCATCCCACTGGCATCTGTTGCCAAAAATCATTTTGCGCTTTTTGACCGTGGACCGGCCTCGGCCAATTTCTGCAGATGGCATGGAGGGTATTGATGTTGATCCCAATGCAACTCAATTCCTGGCCGATCCAGCCATAGAAGACATGAAGGAATTTGAGTTGCTTTTTCAGGTCAGGGTTGGACGGTTGGGCGGTTGGACAAACAGTGACTGCACTTGTGACGATGAAAATGACTATGACTATGACTTAGTGGCGTTTTTCTTCCTGAAAATCGTTTCCAGAGACCTCATGGAACCTTATAGTATGGCCCCATCAGCAAAAGTCATAGTTCCATAATAGAAGTAACATAGTTAGAGTTAGAACTATCAGATAATAGATCAGATAGCCGCTACAATGAGAAGAACGCTTTACATTATCTAGGTGTAAGAACTATTTATGACTGCAATTATTGGACGTAGAAAAAAACTTTCAATAGACTCAATAGATTCGAAGATGTGTGTGTGTGTGTCCCTATTATCCTGTTTATTTTCTCATCCTCGGTCACAGTTTTGCTGACCAGGCAATCCAGAAAACTGGTGGAACTTCTGCTGCTGGAGCTACAGCTACTGGAGCAGCTGCAGCTGACGATGATGGTGATGAGGATGCTGAACAGGGAGCAGAAAAGGAAGATGAGGAGCCAGCTGGTCTTGATTCCGGGGAGCCTGCAGTCGAAGGAGAGGGAACAGACTGGAAAACTTTGAATAGGCAACGCAAAAAGAAAGCTGGTCTGTTTGTATGTGTCGCTGATCTTACAGAGAGGTTTGTAACAGCTGCTGTGGGATTGGGGCCATCCATGGCACTCCTTTTCTCTGCATTCAAGTTAGCTTCCGCTGAGTTTGACAAAGAACAGGACAGGCTTTTGCACAGAGGTGAGCCCCGGACATTTCGTGTGTTGGAAACCGCTAGAGGGACACTGATCAAAGAGTGCTTTGAGCAAGTTGGTGTTGTCATGGGACAGTGCCCTATGGCATTGCCAAGGTCAACACGAACACGCTGCACAAAGTCCATACTTTTCCGGTTGCTAAGCTCTTTGCTTTGTTCCATTACATCGGTCTTGAGAAGGTACCACGAAGGGTTTCCCTACCAGCTTTTTAGGATTCTAGATGGGAAAGAAGCTGCTGCAGAAGTCTTCGCAATTCCTGCTTGCATGAGGGACGAGCTTTCTACAAGGTTCTTTGAGTTGTTTCCTACACTAGCAGCAGCTACTTCTGTAAATGGGCTGGCGATTTTGCAAAGCTTGGCAATTCTGGTGGAAGTAGATACTTGGCGAAGGTAGTTTGATATACTACTATGTTGTCATATCAGCACATGGGTTGTTGCCATGTGGCTGCTATACTATACCTTTCCTTACTTATTTCAGAGGATCAGATCACTGGTGAGAGTTTTTAAAGCTAAGATACAGATACATTATGATATATAATGATATATTATGATATATTATGATATATCATATTACCAGTAGTACCGCACAAGGCGGTGGCGGAAGTTTCAGAATAGGAAACCTATAGGAGAGGCTGGTTGTTGTGAATCACGGATGGCAGAGGGAATCCACTGATTGACCGAAAGGTGGTTGGATTTGTGTTTGTTGGAGTGGTTGCGATGGTTGCAGTGGTCACCTCACCCACAACTGCTGGATTG
>Ga0126342_10004939_pt1 | contig 23040 bp, 20 predicted proteins | sample Cyp1metagenome_FD_92528 | JGI IMG/M metagenome (GOLD analysis project Ga0126342, IMG submission 92528) | Coral microbial communities from Lord Howe Island, Old Settlement Bay, Australia - Cyphastrea 1 metagenome | ecosystem: Host-associated > Invertebrates > Cnidaria > Coral ...
CACATGGAGGGCCACATGGAGGGCCACATGTTGCCAAGATGAAAGTATAAAGAAATATAAAGAACAATGCCAGAGTGAAATTCCAGGGGTTGCAGTATGGTGCAGTGCTGCGCAGTGAAGTTCTTCTTTCATCTGCTTTCCATGTCCGCTTCGCAACTGCAGAATTTTGAGCATTTGCTCATACTTCTTCTACCTATACTAGTATACTCTCTGCGTGTATGCATCAAATTGAAAACGCGAAGGGTGCTGGGCCACTGGGGACAGAAATGGCAGAGACCACATAGCCGTAGCCCTTCGCATCTCCATGATCTTTGTTCTCGGATTGGATATCGGAACTTTCTCAGTAGTGATTTGGCTTCATATTTTCAATTTATTTTCATATGTGAATTTCAAGATGTCCTTTTGCTTGATTCCTAATAGCAGGCAAAGCCGCGTCTTTATGACCGACTGTCAGGTAGTGCATTCATCAATTGTAGATGAGCCATCAAAAATACCCGTACTAAACAGGTTAGTTCATGTTAGTTCACCATCTTCAACTAAACAGGTAGTATAAAAATGTATAAAACATAGTACAAACGCCTATGGTAAGCAACAAGGGTATTTTTCCCAGGATCCCCAGCGCTCTGGTGGCGGAGTGAAGCAGCTCCAGACGAAGGTGCCACGGAAGGTCTGACCCTTGGCTGAAGCCGTTTTTCCGCGGGGATTTCAGTGGGCTTTCCTATGTTGATGACCTTTACTCAATATACTCAATATACTCAATCATGTGGCCGAAGGATGCTGAAGGTACCTGCTTGAAATACTTTGCAACTAGCACAAGTACTAGCTAATATCAACAAACACGATTGGAAAACTTTGTGTGCATCTTTGAGCCTTATAATAACTGGCCGCAATCTTGAGGGCAGAGCCTCCAATGTTGGGTAGTCAGGATCTTGCGAGCCGCGCACGTCCAAAACCTGAGCCATTTGTCACACCGGGAACTCAAATTGAACCAAGGTCAATGGTCCATTGGTGGTCAATGCCTGGGGTAGCAATCGCAGCAATCAGCACTCCTGATACTCCTGGGTTCCCGCGCCAGAATGTCACCCTTCGTCACCATTCTGCTAGCTGTCCTGCAGAGAAAAACTTTGCCGACCCAAGGTGACCAAAGGGCTTCAGAAAGGGTACGTATGCTTTCGAGGTTAAAATGGTTTAAGTCTAAGTAGTACCTGTCAATGGTGACAATTAACATCATGTTATCATGTTCACAAGGGTGCTACAATACACTCTGTGCCTGAACTTTGTGACTCCCACAGAAGTTCTCTCATGGTTGCAGGGGAATGAATGTTCGAAAAGTTTAGATGTGTCTTCACCATCTTCACCTCCTGGCTATGCTGTAGTCATCTGTAGTCACTGTAGTGTGGGATGAATTGCGCATGAAATCACAATACATCACAGAAAAATTACACAAATAGCTTCGACTTTGGCATTCGGCAACAGTCTTGTACACCACATAGACACTGGAGCGGAAGATCTTCACAGTGACCCTGGCATACCTTGGTAAATCATGACTGATGCCGCCACAGGGTCACAGGCTGTTCACAAAATTATCTTAGTATCTTACACACTCTTACACAATGCTGCTGAGGGGATGACGCTATCCGATCTGGCACATCCCCTTGAATGGTGTTGACGAAGCATTCCACAGTGAAATTGTAGACGTTGTAGTCCATCGTGTTCTGAGTGCAAGGGACCGAAGTCGGCTGAAAGCATGGGATATGTCTCTGAGGCTAGATATCTAACCTTGTGCCACCTGTTTGCGACGTGTACGTCCACTTCTTTCAGCCAAGCTTCTGTAAGATCTGGTTCCAGCACAAATGGCGGAATCGTCAAGGTTGCTGCGTTGGTGATGATCTCAGGATAATCCTTATGTACGCACGAGAAATTGCAAACCCTGAAATGCTAGTCTCCTTTGGTTCTTCCTCGAGTGACAAGACCGTGTGGCCAGAACTGCTCGCAAAAATCCGTTACCATCCGTTACATTGGACCAAAGCAAATCTGCCATGGAAAAGACCAGACCTTGGAGGTTAAGTGTTGCACGGCAAAATTTAGATTTCCGGAGGTTGCCACCTGAGTATGCCGTCGAACACCAGACAGAAACCAAGACATTGGTCTGCCTTCGAAATTGGTAGAGCAAAATCAATTACAACAATTTGGCAGTTCACCAATAGTTCACCAACCACCGACTTTTGCAACAAAAACGCAGGCTTTGCATCATGAGGGCCATCGCTTCCACTCAACCTGTGACGACCTGTGACGACCTGAGCGACCTGAGCTTCCGAGCCCATCGGTACCCTAAGTTCGTAGAGGCGTTGGCGCAAGCCGAAGGGATTCCCATGGCCTGTGAGCAAGGCCGGTGAGGCCAACAGCACCATTCGTATGCTGAGTTTTGACCATCAAACAGGGTCAAACAAAGTCAAACTATATGAACTCATGTGAAACATTGTGAAACTGAAGGTCAAAAAAAGTCAAATCAATGATCAATCATGATTCATGCGCTATTTTCGTAGGTCTTCATCCACGATCGTGGTGAGCCCAGCTGTCAAATATTGTGCAGGTCACCGATCTCCCCGCCCTGGACACCTCAAGAGTAATTCGATCTGGCCGTGAGCGACTGATCTCGGCTGGACCGTTGATGGAAACCTCAAATGCTTGGCCACACTTGCGATCCACCGAATGCAAGCTTGGACTGTGACACGATGTGACATAGGGATACTAAAGGTACAACGTAGTGGAACATAGCGCATTTTATGAGCCATATCTAGCTGGGTGCTACATGCCAAGGAAAAATATGGAAAAATATCATACAATATAAAAGCAACCATGCACAGAACACGCAAGACTTCAGCGGAGCAGCACAGCAAATCCATGCAAACGCAAAGCAGCATATTCATGCCCCAGTAGAGCGATTCCCAAGGTGTCACTCAACCTTTGATTTGTGCATGGCATTGCCAGTGCCAGCTTCAGCCTTTGCTAGTCTGAATTGATGTCTGAAATAACCAATGGACCAAGACCAGGTCGGCCATTGATTTGAAGTTCCTAAATGACCTCCAGGTCATGAATTCTGACATAATCCTCACAGGAAATCATAGGAACATCTCCTGACCCGGCAGACCGCCAGGACAGAGCTTTCTCCACGGTTGCCTCTGGCACTGAGGCCGCAGCCATTGGCGCGGGGAAGTTCAGCTTCGTCAGGAGAACCTGCCCGGAACAGGATGTGAACAGGAAGAACATGGTCGAAGAACGATGGACACATTACACTTAAACATATTTTAACAACTTTGACATACTTAAACGATCTCAAACGCTCTTACCGTTTTCTATTCTCTAAATATCTCTACATATCTCTTAATATCTCAAAATTACTCTTAATATCTCTCAATATCTCTAAACAACTCTTAATATCTCAAAATTACTCTTAATATCTCTTAATATTTCTAAATCACTCTTAATATCTCTTAATCTCTAAATCACTCTAAATATCTCTTAATCTCTAAATCCCTCTAAATATCTCTTAATATCTAAATCACTCTAAATAATATCTCTTAATATCTAAATCACTCAAAATATCTCTTAATATCTAAATTACTCTAAATATCTCTTAATATCTCTAAATCACTCTAAATATCTCTTAATATCTAAATCACTCTAAATATCTCTTAATATCTCTAAACAACTCTTAATATCTCAAAATTACTCTTAATATCTCTTAATATCTAAATCACTCCAAATATCTCTTAATATCTAAATTACTCTAAATATCTCTAAATATCTCTAAATCACTCAAAATATCTCAAAATATATCTTAATATCTAAATCACTCTAAATATCTCTTAATATCTCAAAATTACGCTTAATATCTCTAAATTACTCAAAATTACTCTTAATATCTCAAAATTACTCTTAATATCTCTTAATATCTCAAAATTACTCTTAATATCTCTCAATATCTCTAAATTACTCTTAATATCTCAAATTTACTCTTAATATCTCTAAATTACTTCATCCTCCACAGTTGAGACATCTGGACAGTTTGCCTCCTTCATCGTTGTCAGCCCCCAACGGCTCTGGACAGAGAACAGCATCTTGTAGGTGGTGGCCTTGTTGAACCATGTTGATTTCGAGTGGATAATTTTGGACAGGACATGGCATACATGGCCAGATAATTATTGTTGCTTAAGATTGCCCTTCAGCTTTCCCACATTTAGGAATTCCAATTGTCAGTTGTGTTTTATAAAAATGGGACAAGTGTCAAAGCGACTTGCTAGGTTTGGATTAGGAAAATCAATGAACATAGTCCAAAAAACAATTCTGCACCACTCCACTCAATAGCAGGCTCTGCCAAATAGCCTTTCCGATACAAGAGAAAAGGAAGCTTGCAGAATCGTTGTCAGCAACCCCAACACAATCCTGCAACAGCACCCTTGAGCCACCACACTGCTTCCAAATATTCACCTTAGAGCATGATCGCTTCGCCCAATGAATCCCTTCTCTGGGCTGCACTGTAAACGATTTGATCCAGTCTGGAATTGATTTCAAGTGCAACTTTGTGCAGCATGGCGCAGGATTTTTACGCGTTATCATTTATCATATTTATCATGCGTTCCATCAACGCTGACAAGCAACGACTTTCATTTCAGGTGACTGTTAACACTGTAGCATCAGGCAAAACTTGAGATTGTCTTGAATGCCTGGCAGCTCTCAGTTTCGCCAAGTTGCTAGGCATTTCCAATGTTCCCATATTGAACTCCGTTGCAACAGACAAGGCTTGCCGCACCAACTGCAGCGATGGCGAACAATCGGATGGACTTGCTTATGCACATCATCTCGAAAGACATCTCAGTGCATAATGTGAATATTTAACAATCTTTAATTATATTTAGCCGTTTTGCAGAAAAGCATAGACAGCATAAAGGCGAGATGTGAATCAAACATGGCAGTGATCATGAATCGATGGCTTGTTTGTCGTTTATTTGGAAGTTAATTGAAGCTCAATTTGTATAGTTTGAATCGACCCTGAAGTCTTATATAGTTGTTGCTTCAAACACCTCAAAATTCAAGTCATCCGCCCTGGGTTTCTGGTTGCCAGCCTCTACTTTGGCAGTATCAATGACACGGTTTGGATTGTTGGTCAGGTCCTGCCACATTGCAAAAAGCACCAAAAAGAAAGCACCAAAAAGTGTCGGTCGATGTTTCACCTCATTTCTTTGATCGTAAATACTTTCAAATTTGGGCCAAGACATGATTCCCCTCATATGCTGTATCTTGATCCGGGGAGGTGGGACATCTTCTGTTTCCATCTGTTTCCCGCAGATTGTCACATGTCTACCATATACTTTCCACTTCAATGTACCCTCTGGTAATTTAACATAGCTATTGAAAATGGCCATTTATAGTGGATTTTCCCATTAAAAATGGTGATTTTCCATAGTTATGTTAGTTTACCAGAGGGTACCATTTGATCAAGATTTGATCAAGATTTGATCCATGCGGTCCTTGGGATTCGGATCTTCCAACGTGCCATTCTGCAACTCCCATCTGTATCTGAGTCGCAAATGGCAACTTGAGGGCTTCGTGCCGCGAGGGCTGGGAAAATCAACTTTCCAAACTGGAAAACCGGCCGACAATGCTTGGCATGTTCATATTCTACTGTATTCTAGCCAATTGCATCCAATTGCCCACTGGCCCCAAAATCTCCCAAAATCTCCACCCGGCCAAGACTTCGCTCGCCCCTTATGACAAGATCCTGGAATGTGAGGGCGGGACTTTTGCCGCAGACTTTAACACGTTTATGCAACATCAAAGATTTCCCTGCTTCCAGTGGCTTCCAGCTTCAGTATGCTTCAGTATTTTCAAAGAAAATCAATCAGAGCAATGCTCTTCTCTCGAGAGCGAACTCCGCATCCATCCAAGATTTTTGGTGCCAATTCCCAGCACCAGGGGTGGCCTTGGCAACTTTCCTGTCTGGAAAGAGTCCACACCCACCAACCGCACCGGAGTACACCTGGGTGACATGAAAGTTGCTGCCTGAGTCATTGAATCACCGAATCGATCCCTCGATCAGCAACAAAAGTGATTCAGAGCACGGCAGAACAGTTTTTCTAAGCCCCCCAGCTCATCCAAGTTGGTTGAGCCCGTCAACACCTTGGGCAGTACAGTTTGGCCTTTTGATGGGTCTGTCTTAACATTGAATGTTTTCTGCCCTTCCGCCTTCCTCCAAGGGAAAGAAAACCAATCCTTGAAGGGGATCCCTTGGGATCCATTGATCTTTATGATGTAGAGCCGAGCTTCCATAGGCATTGCGGCAAGGCATTGCTTATCATTGCTTCATGATCTTCATGTAAAAACGATCCTGCCAGCCACTTCCAGATACTTCCAGGCTTTCCGACGATCACTGGCGGCTCCAGGGGATCGGGTGGATCAACCTATCAGCACATGCCCATGATGTCATGAAACTCATCGCGTGACATGTCGTTGCTTTCATTCTCTAATTCCTTTGCACTACAAGTTGCTTCATTGCCCATTGCACTACCCGGGCATGAATCACACTCTGAGATACCATACTGGATCTCTCTACCACATTGCTAGACATGCTAGATTATATGACTTTTCAATTCGGCTTCACCCAGTAGATATACCGCTGCCTGCACCATCATGAAAGCAAAGAAAACAGAGATCAAACAAGCACAGGCCAACACACACACACAATGTCCTTATGCATTGTTTTGTTCACTTCCTGTCCTCTACTCACCCCATTCTGCTGCTCTGACACCCTGCACCTGCACTCCACCCAATGCAGCAGGAGACCACTCTCCATTGCGGGGGATTGTGTAGATGGTATCTGGCCTGAGCAGCTGCGAGACCGTCGCCAGGTTGCAGGTTGCAGCTTCCCCACGCCATGCACGAACAGTCTGAGTTTCACACAGCACGAACAGCGAGTCACCCACCGAGACGTTGATCACCTTGAGAGTTTGGAGCATCACAAGTCTTCGGAGGAAAAGATGCATCGCTTGTTTCCCTGGCTCAAATGCAACCGATAGATACTGTAGTGATACTGTACTACTGTACCATTGGTATTATCACATCCTGCTTCAGCTGGGTCCGAGTAGCCGAGGGCAAGTTGATTTGGATCCGTGAGTCAGTCATCCAAATACACCTGGCACAAGAACGATGAATTGATGACTTGCCATGTGTTTCTGAGGAAAGGACTTGCCATGAAGAAAGAACCCTTCCCCGGTTCCCCCTAATGTTAAACACTCTCAATCAGGATCTCAGAATGCATAAATCCAATACAATGTTTTCAGAGGGGTTCATATTTGAGGGAAGGGGTTGTACAACACTGAAACACTTTCGAAACAACGGCTCATATCCTACATTCGAAAGACAAAATGCAAGGTGGTCTGCTTCTCATTTCCACGGACAAACAAAAACACACTTGGGATATCAATGAATCTGAAACGCAGCCGTCAAGCAAAATGTACGGTGCTTTCCATCAAACTGAAACATAAGAAATAGGATAAGATGATATGACATGATTATGAAATGATATGAACATGGGTATCTAAATTTGTGAACTGGGAAAATATATGCCAGGCATAGAAACCATAGCTGGGATGGCGATGTGTCTGGAGATGGTCCCAGCAGCAGCATTGATGGCGGGGTAAAGACCTTGGCGCTAACGGCAAAGTTTCGGCATCCAAGGAATAGATCTTAAATGTATGAAATAAATTGAACATATACAAACTATCAATATCATTCAATATCTATGAATATCATTACGAAATTCATCAAATGAACTATATATAATGAATCTACCGAATCTTACAAGTCTTTGACAGGAGGCTTTCGATCTCAATATTGATCCATCAACGGTTGATACAACATTCTGTGGCTAGTCGATCAAGGAAGTTCCCATCTAAATGGGGGTTTCCATAAATGGGGGTACCCCAAATGGATGGTTTATAATGGAAAAACAATCTATAAATGGATGATTTGGGGGTACCCCTATTTTAGGAAACCTCCAAATCATCTAAGTTCGATTCGGAAGGTGACCGGTCTGAGGCAATTGCACGAGCGCAGTCAAACACGCCATCTGGCTGAGTGCTGTAGTCCTGGCAGTGGCAGAGGCGTGCACGAGATCTTGCTACCTGGATGTCTTAAGATATTCTGTAGATTTCTGTAGATCGTTCCATTTTTTAAAACACATATATATATAATTATATTATATATATATATTCTAAATGTACTCTAAATAAGTCAAAATATCTGTAAATGAAAAGGATCTCAGACTAATCATGGATCACCAATCAGCTACTTCACTGGCTGCTCGCTGTGTAGGCTTTCCAGCTGCAATGACCAGTTCAGAATCACTGCCCTGGCGGAAAAGCGTAAACTCTGGGCTTCCCAACGATGCGATCGGGCAGGAAGTCATTGTTATCGTCCTGAATATGACTCAAGTGACTGAAGGACTTCCTTGCAAGGGAAAAACGAAATCAGTGCCAAATTCCTTGGAAAAGGAAATGAAATTGTTCTCTCATTTCCTCTTTCTTTCTCTCTCTATCTCTCTCTCTTTCTCTATTTTGAGAAGGGAACTTTTGTTGATTTACCCAATGATAATAAAAAGATCCACTTCGGTGCAAAGACACCTTTGAGTCCTGACATCAAATCCCAAACCGTTGGGACCCTGGCCCTGGTCACAGCACCCTGCAGGGTGGCCCGATCAAAGTTGACCACAATGGTGCCCGCCTGCCATACCATACTTTCACATACTTTCAAGGCTTCGGGGACAAAATCCATTTCAACCAGTCTGGGACAATCTGGGAGTCTCCTGTTTCAACTTTCACAAAATGCAGACAAAGATGGACACAGATTCTCACACCGTACTGTCCACTGGACTGATTAGATTCCTTGCGTTTCCGAATCAACATCTTCAAATTTCGTCAATTTCATCTACCCTTTTTTATACGTAGAAAAATCTGGACATATATGAGATATGTATAGATATGTATGAATATCTCATTGCTCTTTGCTCGTGGCACCAGGCCTCCATGGTGAATCTGGCATCTGTGAAGGATGGTGCCTTCAACGACAATGGAATACCCGGCCTCAGGGGGGGTCATGTCATCTGCATTGACCGCAATCCATTCAGAATCCAACAGCGAGGGGAGCAAACAATTGTCGCTTTTACACATCAAAACCTAAGCTCCTGATAGGGTGTATGGAAGCCTAGTTCTTACAAGACCACAAGGGCACAAGGGATCACAGATATCACAGGGGGGCACCATCCAACACAAATGAAATGACATTGCAGCTGACGTTGCATGTAGCAATGTACTGTACTTGGTAACGCACACTTCCGACATCCCAAGATGACCTGCTATGACATGCTGTGACCCTTGGTTTCTCTTGGCAAAACTGAGCCGTCAACTCCTGGTTGTACAGGGCGGCATACGGGATGTCGTAATTGATGGTTCCCACGCCTCACCCACAATGACCCACAGCTCCACCGGCACTCCCATTGATGGCACAATGGCTTTATTCATCTTTATTCCATATTATTCCAATCATGATTGGACCCTGGGGATCCATAAGGATCCATAAGGTATCACAAACTCAGCTGCAAATCTGTTGAGTCCCATCAGTCCCATTGCTTTTCCGAGTCCCAGTTGCAAACATCGTTCGTCAGGGTCACATTGCACCAGTCTCGCATCTGGCCCGTGCGAATGCTCACCTGGGCGAGTCAACATCTCAACATATCTCAACCTTCCGGTGCTGATGGTGAAACGATGTGAAACGCCCGAGTGCTGCATCGGTGCCGTTCATCCGCGCCTCTGTGATGACGAAGGCTGCCAGTTCTGGTTGATCAGGCGCTGGAGCCTCAAAATCTCAACTCTGCATTGTTCCAACAATTGGGCCTCTATACTATACAGATCTATACAGTACCCACTGTTTTGCCTAGTTGCCTAGGCATACTGCAACTTAGGTTAGGTCAAGCTTTCTTTACACAAAAAACAACAAACTCATTGCAAACAAACGTGCTGCCTTATAATCCGTTCTCATCGTTCCCTTCTGATGCACAACTGGGTTCTCCCACTCGACGGTGCGCGATGCCGCTGTAGTTGAACAAATGCTCTGACACCTGGTGATATCTTTTCTGGTGATATGACAGGTCTGGATAGGTCCACCTATGGGCTTTAGCCAGAGACTTTTTCAGCCAAATACACCACAAGTCCTTCAAACAGAATTTCGTTGCCGGGCAACAAGTTGTTGCGCCATACACCTATTCTCAGCACTCCATCTATTCAACACCCATAATGCATGCCAGCTTTACTGCCACGCCCGGGTAGATGTGGTAGTCCTGCATGCCGCATAGTTTCCCAACAAGTTGATTCCAGCAACACTTTGTTCACTGTTGCTTGACTGAAAGAACTGTTAAGATCTGTTAAGATCGACTGATAGATCTAAAAAAATGATCCAAGCATATATCAACATATTTCGTCTTCGAGAGTCCAACACAAGAACACTTGTGGAACACTTGAAAAAGCGGCAATGATAAACTTCTGTGCGTCCACCATCCTTTCTTCCTGACTGGCTGACTGTGAAGAAATGAGAAATGACAAATAAGGACTATCTGACTATCAAACAAATATCAAAATTATCAATTCAAATGGAATCTTGGGCACATCTCAAGACCATGTGTTGTACGGCCCTACCAAGAAGCCTACACATCTGACCAAACCTTGACTGGATCTGCGGAACCTCCAAGTGTCTTGATTTGAAGTCTCAAACAAACACACACGAACTGTATGACTCCGTGCTGCTACAAATTATATCTATATTCACTATCGGTTCTCCTGATCATCACTTTTCAATAGAATATCATCAGCTATAAAAAAAACTCTATCACCTTTCCTTGATTCCTTGGCTCACCTTTGGCTCTTCTGCTCTTCTGTAAGATCCCGAGCTGTTCTCCTGGGTGTTCTCAATGGGCGCCACGTATGTGGGATTGATGGGATTGTACCTGCCAGTCAAATACTGATTCAAATCCTGTCAGCAAACTGATTCCATAGATTATCATAGATTCAAGTCATTTTACTCTGTACTGTTATACCCAAGTTTTTCTTGACATCACCTCATGGTTGGCAAATAGAATTTGAACTTTAGGCCCAAGGCGGGGTGAACGAAAGCTAAGGTTCATATGAGCCTGGAAACATGATGGGATTTTGATGAGATTTTGATCGGATCTGGATATGCTGAATACAGATTGCCTAGAGACCTGGCAGGATTTGAGCCCGTGACCATCTGCTTCCAAATGCCCCAGGAGCTTGGGGGAGAGGGGGGGGGTCCCAGTGAAAAATCACTGTGTTGGACTCGGACCTGCCCCTCCCCTTGCTGAAGCAAGAGTAACTCCAGCTAGCTACCGCTAGCTTTCGTGATAAGAACAACTACACTGGGCAGCAATGGAAAGGAGGAGGATGGGAGCATTGGTATATTGGTATCTGCGTTATGAGATGTTATGATATGTTATGAGATGTTCTGAGATGTTATGAGCTAGATGAGCTAGGCTGAACAAAGGTTGCGAAATCTTCGCCTGACTGGTGGCCTGCGGCGTGTGGGTTGTAATTCCAAACTATTCAGGGACATGCTTGATTTCCTGCTTTACTGTATCATGCTTGCGCAAACTTGCGCACTGGAAGTCAACGACTGTTCGCTCTTCGATGTTGTCCCTGGCAAGGCCGCATGATGAGCGTTTCGATTCCTTTAGCAATCTGCTACAGAATGTTACAGATCTTTCTATGCCACAAACTACGAGGCGTTAAAATCCTTCCATGTGCTTCAGTACAGCAAGGCTGCAGCAACTACCTTATCGCCAAATGGTAGACCTGGGGAGCAACCCGACATTCGCATCATTCGCACCTGTAGACTCGCGCCAAGTAGATGTAGGACATGGACCCAATGCCAAAACCCAAGTACATGCGAGGCCTTGAAAGCCGGGCTGATGCCAAGGGTCTAAGGAGGGGATACAGCTGCCAACTGGTCAACTGGCATCGCCATGAATAGCGAGCTGGTTGATCCACTTATATAATACATATTAATACTAGTGAAAACATTGAAATTATTTGAAATGCGTGTAAAAAAATACTGATGTGCCACTCCACAAAATCTGAGAGTTCAAGCCCCAACACTGTGACGTCGCCATATTTCTCATTGGTGTAAATTTGAAGCACCTGCCATTGGACAAGGAAAAGGAGCTGCGAGCTTTGGAGGGGTATTCGTCCACAACCTCCTGTTGAACATCAACTTTCTTTGGTTGAAACAGCCAAGCATCAACTCAAATTCAAACCATACAAACTGAATACAAACTGAATACAAACTGAATACAAACAGATGCAAATAGTTGTGTCATTTTTGTGACGTCGTCTTGAAGTGCTTTCTACGCGAGCCAGGCCTTGAAATCTAAGGCACTATCGTAGACGATGAAGCCATCTTCAATGCGAATGAAATAGATATGGTCCTGGTTAGTGACTGCGAATGACTGTGACTTCTGTCAAGACCCAGACATAACTTGAGCATACTTGAGCTCAACAAATATGAAAGGGATCTGCCTTTGCCACGTAGCAGCGACTGCATGTGAATCATGTGACAAGCTGCGAGTCCTTCATGTCCTTCTTTTGCTGCGCAGGCCTTACAAGGATCTGATTGGGCCTAGATTGGGCTTTACAAACAGTTTCTCTGATAGAGATGGTTTTCTTCTGGTCTGTCTCTCGGAGACAATAAACACACTGCTAGGTCAAGATTGGTTTTCCTCACTGGTTCCTATTTGAGATGAAGATTCGCCATTCACTGCAAGCCGCAAAGCTTACAAGATTTGCATCCCTAAGAAACCAATGTGCCAACAAAATCCAACAAACCTCAATGAATGGGAAATCCAGGATCCTAAAATGGAGGTACTGTACCGTATAAGGCCATATTTTGTGGGGATATTCCCTTACATAGGCCTTACATAGGCCTTATATATGGTAGGTACCTCCAATTTAGGTTCCTGAAATGGCCATTGACTCAAGTTTCAGTCAATTTCATCGAGAGTATGTCGGTAGAAACACTCCAAATGCCACGCATATGTGGCCTGTTCACCGATTTTTGAGTCCCCCGAGTCCCCCACTCACACTGCGTAATGATGTAGATGTTCGTTGCCCTGGGACGACGCTGGCAGGTGCTGGCAGGTGCTGGCACTCAAATTTGGGCCTCTGCTTCTTGTCACCACAAAAACATCAGTCTATGGAGGATCACACGTATTCATTAGGTCTTACCTTGAAATGCGAATTAGAAATGCGTGCTTTCAGATGGCCTTTGGTGTTGGACAATTTAACACATTCAAATCCGTTCATGTCGCAAACCATTGTCATATGTTTTGCCTGTTCAAATGGCTTATTTGCGTTGGGTAGCTTTGTAACATTTTGTAACATCATAAACGCTCCAAACATAGTCCCTTGCAGAGAACACAAAAAGGTCACTTCACCAACCGTTTTTTCACAAACCCAGACCACCCTCTCGGGCAAGATACTGGGAGAGGATGCCCGATGCGCCCGAGAATTGGAGGTATTGCTCGGACCTAAGAGATGCCATGTGACAGTGGCGTACCCCTGCGGACCTAAAAACCATGTACAAACAAGATTTGAGTCAAAACTAGTCTGAAGGATTCCAAAGGTACAGTATCTAAAGGTCCCATTATTATTATTATTATTTTTACTATTCCTTTTTAAATTATTTTTCCTTTTAAATAACTTTTGAATATCACGTGTTAAACTTCTCCATCTCTGACCGCGACCTCTTCGGCCTCTATAGTGCCACGTCACTCATTGAATCGGATATCAAGCTGCGCCAGGCTCATGGATAGTCTCGGCCTTGATGCCAAGGTATTCCAAGGTTGCGACAGCAGGGCAGTTGCAATTAAGTGTGCAACACTAGTAAAGCACAAACGGATAGTTACGAAACAACCTTTATCAACAAAGACCAACACATGTCCTATTTTGTGTAACCTGTCCAAGCCAATCGACAATGGCATGATGCATAGTAGCACAAAACTCAGAAGCAGCCATCAACGGAGCTTTGTGGAACATCATCACATAGTACTGTACAATACTATTGACCCTGAAAGTCATGATATTTCGACGTTTTTCAGCGCGGCTACTGCAAGGGCCCTGTCATCATGAGCCAAATAAAGCCTAATAAACATCAAAAAACCAATACTTCCCACAGGGAATCTCATCCGCCCGGCTGGGTTTGTAGCTGGTCTTCGAACGTAGTATTCACTATGATCCGGGCCAGCTTGTACCTGAGAACGACATCACCATTGCATACCATTACGTCTGCCCTGTATCTCTCCAAGTCCAGAGAGTCGCCGGCTGAAGATTGGGCTCCACAAAGTCTACAGGACCACTAGCTGGCTCACCCTTGAGATCTTGATGGTCATGACTCATGACTATTTGAACTTTATAATATTGTGAAACCAATCCTTTATGCCATGGAGTCAATCCCGCACGCCAACTCATCGCAAATCCATACTTTTATTTGCCTTTAAGGAGTCCTTTGAGAATAGTCCTCATTGCTTCGTCAGCACCCCAGTGGCCACTAGTGGCCTCCATTGCGTCGTTGGATTGATTCGACCTGCAAAGAAAAACAACTCAGGTGAGGGACAGGGCCCTTCCGCTAGGCTTTATTATCTTTATTCAGTTTCATGTTCAGTTTCATGTCTATATTAGTTTTTATTAGTCTATATTGACCTATCTTGCATACCCTGGTGTTCCAAAAAGTGTTGACCACACACACACACACACTTGCTCAAAATTGCTTATCGACTTGTCAAGTTGGAATGCGTTTCACGTGCAAAAACAACACCATTGAACCAGTCAGGAGTTGAGTGTCTGTAGTCCACGAATTCTATCCAGCAACATCAATGATTCCCAACAAGATTGGATCTGACCCTTCCCTTCCTTGTAGCAAAGATCCGAAAATAAACATGTGAAGTTACCATGCAGCAAAGAAAACATCTGGGCTTAGCCAGTTCTGGGCTTAGCCGGTTGCCATTGCTGAGAAAATTGTAAATATCGAGAACATGAACGACTTGGCAGGTACGTGGATTGAGCGTCCCCAATCCATATCACTGTGCAAAAGATGCGTCTTCGTTGGATGGAGACATCTGAAGCACACTCCATCCTCCTCCAACGTTGAAAATTCTCATCGACATTGCAAAGAAGGTACAAGTTTTCCATCTGTTGAGATGATACACTCACTTCACAAGCAGCTTGAAATCGAACGCTTCATTAATCTTAATTATATAGTCCGTTGCACAAAGTATGACGGAAGAACCATGGGAAGTTGTTGCAATGCCATCTCTGACACATTGGACCCGGAGGCACAATGCCTTGAATCCTAAGGATAGTAGCTAAGCAGGAACGTTCAAAGTCCTAGGAAAACTTTCATCCATAAGAAACATTGAGAAACTAAGTACTTCATAGTACATCCAACTTTCTGTGAATGGGCCCAGCACAGGGAACCAAATGGCGTCTCTCCACCTGTGTCGCTCTCTGTGTGCAGCGCAACCAAACGACTGCCGTCCAAGTCATACTGTAGACCTTGGCGTGTAGATGCGTGTAGCATCGAAGCGTTTAGCCGTGGCCGTGCAGTGTCTGAGCTTCCCAGCCGTAAAGGATACCGGTGAGAGGCATCTGAAACTGAAACCTGGGAGATGATCATGATGCAGGCAATGCAGGACTGCACTTTGCAGCATTGAAATCACTGGCACAACGCTGGGAACACTGGTCTGCAAGGTCTCCTACAAGTATTGTAGTGACTTCCTAACCATTCTTACCCAAAGAATAAAACAGGATAAGACTACAGTGGGCAGACCTTCAGCAGGATTTGAGAAGTTTAAAGAACCAACATGTTCATACTGTGAGCCCACTACATACTATCCATGATCAGAAGGCAGAATAATACCATCATCGCATTTGCTAAAGTGATCTTTTGAACATGCTTCTTGTCGACAAGGTGCGAATGCATGTCTGCAGTCTGAGCAGCTTAAGTGACAAGAGAACCGAAACTCAGGTCCGAATCACAATTCATACTGTAATATACTGTAATCAAATATTCACAAATATTCTGGCTTCATGGACTTTCATATCACCCGTAAAACATCTAATTAGATGTAAGTAGCATTCGATTAGATCGAAGTAGCATCTTAGGGACTGCGGCACCATCACGCAGAACCTTGCTCTGTTCTGCTGGGTGCCCCCTGCAGTGCGTCTCCGGTGACGACATCGACTGCATGCAGGTAGTATCGCTCTGGCCTTGTAACTGGTGCAATTTTGGACGAGCAAAACTGAATTCATAACTTTGCGGCATGATTTCTCTGGTATTTTGTCATAATTTTTTATTCTGTCCACTGTTGATTGCTTCAAACTGCATGGCACAGTACACTGCTCCCGCAGATACAGGCCACCAAGTTCACTTTTTTCATCAAACACACATACACTTGATGAAACTGTTGTGCACAAACAAGTTGACCTGCACATTGTGAATATGAGATATATGAGTCATCCATTTGAAGGCAATTGTGGTTCAAATAATGTAAAGAAAATCATCATCTTCGAGTCTGCAGCTTTTGACACTTCCATTTTTGGAAAGGAATCAAGAGTGGATTGGCCATGATGAGTCCAAACCTTGTTGCCTGGTCCTCGGTGACACTGGGAACCCAGCTGCACACCGTCAGGGACAACTCCTCCTCGGATGTTGCTCTCTCGGATTGCCACCTCAGCGCTGTCTTTGGGATGGAGCAGGGAGATGGAAATAGATATAGATAGATAGATAAGATAAGAAAAGATAAGAAAAAATATGATCAGATACGATAGATAAAAACATATAGATAGAGATAGACAGAAACAAAAATATATAGAAAGATATAGAAAGAGATAGAAAGATAGAAAGATAGAAAGATAGAAAGAAAGATAGATAGATAGATAGATAGATAGAGGTAGATAGATAGAGGTAGATAGAGATAGATAGAGATAGATAGAGACAGATAGAGATAGATAGAGATATAGAACAATCTATTAATAAATTGATAGATTGATAAACCGATACTGTAGATGGCATCACAAGTTTTAAGCACGCCCCAAGAGCCATCATTCACTTCAATCCCAGGGCCCGTGCGACGGAATACCAAACGTATCGCCATGGGTCATAGGCACCCTGATTGGGTGTCATCACCAAAGAGATGCAACATTTCCTTTGGATACCAAAAACTGTTGGACGGCCAAAGAAACTCCAACAAGTATCAGGACAGCATCCATCTCAACAGATGTTGATCAGCAACAAACCACAGGTATCCACAGGTGATTCAATCATGGCCGCGAGGCACCCTGGGGTTGTTACCACACGGCTTCAGAAAACTGTTTCTTGACAGATGGGCAGGCCATGGCCTGTCCAGTCAAGGACACGAAGTCATATTCCCGAAAGACACCCCAGTAGTCTGGGAAACCGCCGCAAATGGGGTTCCTGGCGCCATGGTATCAAGTGGCATCAAGTGTTTTTCAAATTTTCGCAACATCAAGTCATAATAATAAGTCATAATAAGTCATATCAAGTCCCTAAATTCGAACCATTCATTCATTGACGTGCCCCCAAAATTGGAGTGACTTGCACTATGAGGAGGTTTGCCTCCACCTTGGGAGCGCTACGTCGTTGGGTCTGTCTGGCCAATTCCACTGTCCAACATGCTGGAATAGCATGAAATGAATTGACATGAAGAATTTAAATGACCGAAGTGAATCAACACGGTGAAAACGACTGGCTTTCATGCCATGGCTGAAGCGTAGACGAAAGACCCTGCAAGAGTTTCAATGGTATCCTATCATACCATACAAGATGTCTTCACCCTCTGGATTTGAATAGAACCAGCAACAAATTGTTGCCATGAGTTAACCTGCTAAATCAATTGAATCGAAACATCAACTGCTGACACCACTTATGACTTGTCCCTCCAACCAGCACAAATAAATGGCCGACCCTGGTCCACAAAGGCTGGCCTATAATACTTGCAATAGTACGTGCAGAAAGACTGCGGCACCCTCGGATATCACGGGTTCAACAAAGAATTTTCGAGCGCGATATGAACGAACATTGTATAGCATCACAATGTTGCATTTTGCTGCACAGGGAACTGCAAAAATCCCACACTGATCCACACTGCACATGCAAGTTCTCGTATCAACACATTGTGCACACGTGTACATGCAATGCGTGCAATGCAATGCATGCAATGCATGCAATGCAAATATTTTTGAATTGAAGGGAAATTTGTCTGGTAAGTCCCATTAGATCCCTGGTATCCTGTGAATTTCTCCTTGATCAACCGAGACCAAAACATTCAGCGGTTTCACTGAGGTGCCAACTCTCTAAAAGTGGTCATGTCACTTAGAACACAGCCACAACGGTCCTGTGCCGGAAACACGGCCCTTGATGTTGCTACGATAGGTGGAAGCTGTCCGACTTAATTGGGAAACTGAAAAAGCCCAGGAGAACCAAGTTGTCTGATGTCTGAAGTGCGATGATGCAACACACAGCATTTTCGATAGAAACTTCATGAAACTTCAGTTGGCGCAAAGATACAATCTACAGCTTGCTGGTGGCCGTTGGCAAAGTTCGGGGATGTGCCTGATGGACTGCCACAATAATCTCACCAGAGGAATTGCCTTCAAACTTAAGCTTGCAAGCCTGTGCGGCGCCGCGCTCAGTTTTTGAAGCTCTTAAGTTTCAGCTGGCGATTTCTTGCCTTGAACCATGATAAAGAAGTAGTCAAGACATGGATAGAATATGATAGAATCATGAGGTCCTGTGGATAGCAAATTGGGTTTCGAATTCAAATACATCTATCTTGGAAGAGTTTGGAAGGGTCACGATTTGCAAGGGTGGCTGAATGCAATGCACTAGTCCTAGTTATGCCCGTGGACTCGGATTAGCAAGTGTCTGCTTGGTGCTAGGAAATGGCCATTGGCGAGGACCCAATTGCTGCCAGCTCCGCAAACCATGGGGCGTGCCGCCATGCACTCGTTGGGGTCATAGGCGACGGCATCGCTAGTCACCTGGGCTGCAGGAATATCACGGCCCAAAGCCTGATCACTGAAGATCCTCTCACGGATTTTGAAGGCAAAATTGTTGATAGTGGGCACAGCCATGTTGCATCCTGTATTCATACATCCTGGACTCCTGGACTATGAATTTTGAAATAAAGCAGTGGTAAAGGAACTCTCAGCAGCCCATGCAGCCCACATCATTGTTCCCCATATTCTGCAACCTGGATCAGAGGGAGCTTAAAACGAAGGGGAATCAGACCGCTTCTTTGCGTCCAAGAAACGTGGGTGATGAAAAAGTCTGCTTCGAAGCATCCAATGTGAGTGAAACGAGATCTGCGACGGGAGGTGTGGAGCCGGTTCTCGAATGCGTTTACAGCAGCTTGTTTCATTGAGTCTGTAAATGTATTGTAAATGTATATTGAGAATTATTGAGAACTCTTCTGCATACGCCACACACATCTTTACGATACCATCCTTTGCTTGGTGACCTGCGAAGTCACAGCCATTTTCCAGTTGAAACATGGTCAAACTGACTTGTTCCCACAACATATTCAGCCAAAAAAGAGTGATTGAAGCGTTCAAGTGAGTATTCCCAGTTGGAAGCTTCTACTTGGCCGGTACAGAAACCAGTGGTTGAAAATGCTTCATCCAACTTGATCCAACTTCCCCATCTTGGAAGCGGGCATATTCACAGAGGAGTCAACCCCAGCGACGTAGCCGTCCCGCGTCAGGGCTGGCAAAGCTGAAATTTCAATCTGGGGTCAGTTTGGACATCAGCTCATTGCTTGAGCGTCAATGTTATGACTGTATAAGAATTATAAGATTGTATAAGATTGTATAACATTGTATAAGTGTATAACTGTCAAATATGCAAGTCTTCCTTGGTGGTGTTCTGCATTCCTGCCAGCACTCGTGCTAGTCTGTGCGTGCACAAAACCACACAACAAAACACTAGGAAAAATACTGTGAGTGCTCGTGAGACATCCTTAACACACATGTCAAAATTGTTAAATACGGCCCTTCCCTGACTTTGCATGAACGAATGTGGTTGCCTGCCGCAAGATGCTAAGTTTGGCCTCCACACCAAACAACACTCATCAACAGAACGACCCCCTCAGGTCTCCAGGCCATGCTTCTTCCAATCTGTTGGAGGCTGCGCTTCCTTAGGTGGTCACAGGACCATGGATCAAACCCTATAGCCACCTATGGCCTATAGCCACGACACTAGTCAATGTAAATTTGATATACAGTTTATGCGGGTGCAAGCACAGTGCAAAAAGCCACAACTGTTGAAATGAAGTGCTCCTCAACGATTTGCGATTTTAAACTCGGGCAAGACTTGAGCACTTCTCCACAGCTCCAAGTGGTGTCAATGACACAGAGCTTCCCAAGCAGCTCAGTTCCCTGAAACTAATCCTAAGCCTTCGGCCCAACGATCAGTGAGAGGGTCGTAGCCATAGCTAGGGCGACTTTCGATCGAGTCAATGTTGAAATTTGCATGGCCCAAAGGTAGGCCTGGCAGGTGGCGCTGCACTTCGCAATGCTTGGGATGCCACGAAATCCCAAGCGTTTACCGTAAATACCATGGCCACCACGGGCGTCGCCGAAATTCTTGGCATAATACAATCAATCATACACAGGAATGCGGCGAAGCAAGTTAAAAATAGTTAAAGTATGTTAAAGTGCTGCATTTGTGAAAAAATGTCAAGATATTATTATGATCCATATCTAAGGAAACTTATTGTAAACCATGAAGTTTCGATGGTAAACTCCTTGTCATGCCACTAAGGAAACTCCGGCTTTCGCCTGCGAGGAGCAGGAAGAGCCTCCCCAAGGACCTCCTGGCCAAGGTGCGCCGAGTGAAACAAATATAGCCTGTGATGTAGCACGATCATTGAGATATCTATAGATATCTTATGACACCTTGATATCACATATATATATATATGTATACATAGACATATTTTTGATAATCACTAACTTGTATGTACATAATTGTAGATTTACATGGAATGCATTGTAATGCTGTCAATGTCATGCAATGCAATGTCGTGTAACAAATTGACATGTTATGGCAGGGGATGGTGTGCATTAGTGTGTATGCAACCTCAAAAGGAGAGATATGAATCATTGAAACCGGATGAACATAGTTGGTGGGGAATAACTCACCACAATGTAAACGTTGACATCCACCAGCTGGTGCTCCATGCCTGCGACTTTGCATGCCCGGTTCAAAGGCCTGGGCATAGTTTCATTGCAACAAACGCTTCTACTCAAGCTCTAAGGGTCATGTTTTGATGTTCTCTATATAAATATATATACAAAGCTCTATTTATCTCTATTTAGACAGTTTCAAATAGCTACTTCGCACAAATTCCAAACTCCTTGCATATATATATATATTTGCCGGAGAGAATTCTCGGACCACCCTCGTCCCGTGGTAACGTTGGGTCCTATTTGCTTGCGAACAAAGGTCGCTCAGAATTCCTTGAGGATTGGTTCAACCATGTTCAGTGTTCAATACCTACTCGTTGTATCAAAACATTTTCCTTCAGTCTGAGAAGCACGCACAAAGTCTGATCAACGTCCAGCAACCATCTGCAACCTGCTGCGGCGAGAATGAATTCCAACCATACCATAACATTCCATATCAAGGACTTGTCTTTGAATGTGCAACACGCTGAACCGCCCACTTCCAAACCGAAAGGTCACCCTGTCTCCAAATCTTCTATTTAAACCTTGGAACCCTTCGATCTGGCATCGTCTGGCTATTGTGCATAACCTAAAGTTATGAACATGACATAACAATCATAACATGATCACCCACATATATACTCTGTTGGAAACTTTTTTCTACGAGTAAGTACTTCATCGAGACATATCGAGACAACGAAGCGTAAAGTTTCGCCAATCTCTTGGAGTTGCCGCGAAAACCGTGGTGACTCGCGCCTGGGTATGATACAGGATCAACTTCCAGGCAGGTCTGGCTGAACAATACTAGCAGCCTGCACCCTGTGGGATGGATGACTTAGCCCGACTTAGCCTCACTGGCTGATTTGGCTATGGGAAATGTGTGGAAAGGTCTGGGAAAGTTGTGTTTCACGGCTGACTCCTGGAGCTACCTTCAAACGTTGAACTGACTGAACTGATTTGATTGGCCGCCATGCACAGGAAGACTGAGCATTTGCTCTTGAACCATGAAACCGTCCACGTGGCGACATCTAACCAATAGCATCCAATAGCTTTCAGACTGTCTCGATGTGTTGGTGTGTTGATGTGTGTTGTATCTTCTTGATTTGTTCAAGCTGCTGGCTTTAGATTTGTATAATGTATAGATTTGTGACAAGAACGCTGTGTTTGTGTTCCCAACACTTTGTCGCATCCACACTAAAGTCACTAGATACTGTTCGGCATCATTGCCCAATATCAAATGCAACCTTGGGAACGAAACAAACACCTAGCAAAGGCCACCCCTAGCACGGTGTGGCCCCAACAACGAAAAAACTGTTCCTTGGAAGTCACATTGAACATAAAAAACATTATCATTCTTGCTGTCCTTGTCATTGTCTTTATTACCGTTATTGTTGCTACTATCCTCTTTGTTGTTACGGTGTATATTTATATATCGTGATAATATGAGATTAATTCATAATTTTAATAGTGAAACATAATGTATATACATATATATATAATGATATATATATATATAATGATAATTATATATATAATGATAATTATATATATATAATGATACATATAATGATATATATATATAATGATATCTATAATGAGATATATAATGATATATATAATGATATATATATATATAATGATATATATATATAATGATATATATATAATGATATATATA
>Ga0126342_10004940_pt1 | contig 23038 bp, 21 predicted proteins | sample Cyp1metagenome_FD_92528 | JGI IMG/M metagenome (GOLD analysis project Ga0126342, IMG submission 92528) | Coral microbial communities from Lord Howe Island, Old Settlement Bay, Australia - Cyphastrea 1 metagenome | ecosystem: Host-associated > Invertebrates > Cnidaria > Coral ...
ATGATGATGATGATGATGATGATGATGACGATGATGACGATGATGATGATGATGGATGATGATGATGATGATGATGATGATGATGATGATGATGATGATGATGATGATGATGATGATGATGATGATGTTGATGATGATGATGATGATTGATGATGATGATGATGCTGATGATGATGATGATGATCATGATCATGATCATGATGATAATGATGATGATGATGATGATGCTGGTGGTGCTGGTGGTGGTGGTGATGGTGATGGTGATGGTGATGGTGATGGTGATGGTGATGGCGATGATTATTATTTTTATTAATAGTACTAACTAATAACAATTATTATTACTATGGTTATGATTATGATTATGATGATGATTATGACTTTGATGATCCCCCATGCTGGATCCATTGGACAAATCCAATCGGTTTGGGGTTGTTTCACATATAAAGGTCCAAATTGATTTCATGGCCATGGTTGCAATAAATCCTCCATGTCCAAACAAAAACCTCGTTGAACATTTGCCACAAGTGGGTGGCTCAACGGCGCAGGCGGTGGTGTTGTCCACCAGCTGCAAACTGATTCAGGGCAAAGGCTTGCCGGCGGATGGAATTCTGTCGCCTGGCAATGTTTTTGCGGCCCGAAAGGATACGACCATCCCCAAGAAAAATGGAGTTTTTATGAGGTTTTAATGGTTTCTCTGGTGGTGACCCAGTAGACTTGGGAAGGACAGCTGCAAGACTCATATATGTTACCTATGTAGAATGGATGGTAATATGTTTGAGCAACACACATATATCAAATGGGCGCTGTTTGCTCACGTGTTTACTCTATGACTCTATAGCTAGTATAGCTGCATAGCTCTATCCAAAAATGGCAGGGTGAAGGCAGACCTCCACCGCAGCCTGATCTAAGGCAAGCCATGCTCTCTGATGAGGTCCGGATGTTGTCGGGGCTCTGGGTAGATTTCTGGAGAAAACTGAGGAGAAATGAACGAAAACTTCATGTTTGGCGAGAAAATGGCGAGATTTTTTTTTTTTTTTAACTGTACCTCAAAATGGTATTTGTTCGCCCGAAGATGGGATGATGGTCCTCTTTTTGAACAAAACCTGGCCATCCTCCCATTTACACGTGGATATATTGATATATCATATTGGCACCTTGAACAGTCCCCAGTGTTGTTGGGTTTATGATGTCGAGAGTTTGAAGAAATACCCTATTGAGTGCTCAAACATCATGGACCATCCACCATCACGGTCTGTGAAAAGTGGACGTCGTTTCACTGTCATCCGTTCTGAAGTGAACTTCCATTTGCATCCCAAGGAGCTTACAAACAATGACATTCATTGACGAAGTCCAATGTCAGAATGTCTTATGGTCCATTGTTTCAGCAATTTGCAGCAAATGTCAAACAAACAACTGCAGATCAAGAACAGCTTTCAATCTCTCCTTGACCCTGGACTGGAGCCCCCCTTTGGGCGTTTATAGGTGAAGGAGCTTCGGTTTATCGACGATGCCGTTCCTTGGGGAAATCACCATGGGAAACCGGTAGCAGTGGTGAATCACCATGGGGCCATGGTGAGGATTTTTCCATTGTCAGGTACCACACCCATAGCTGCTATAAGATATTTTAAAGGACCCTTAAGGTACTGCACACATTGAATTTCTGTCAGACATTTTTGTTCTGGAGAAACATGTTCTTAGATAACTTTGGGTTGTTGGTTTGAAAGACATGATCTAGATCTAAATCTAAACCATTCCAAATCCACTTCAAAACCTTTTACTTGATCAGTGTTCAAAGCGCCTATTTATTGATGATGATAGGCTAAAGTCATCTAAAGTCTAGGGGGTTATACATGGTTATACCTGGTTATACTATCCAGACTATCCAAGATCAATGTGGGGATGATCTCCCCCGTCCAAGCCAACCAGCTTGTTGGCTCACCCGATCACCCCGCCCAATAGGATCAACCGCAACGGTGGCTCTGCAGATCTCTGGATTCAACTTAAATAGCTGGTGGTTTCAAACATGGCTTGGCTATTTTCCATAGGTAAAGCCACATAACTATGGAAAGATCCACCATTTTCAATGGGTAAATCCACTATTTTCAATGGGTAAATCAATACCCTCTGGTAAACTAACATAGCTATTGAAAATGGTGATTTAGTTCGTGGATTTACCCAGCTATAAAATGGTGGATCTTTCCATAGTTATGTTGGTTTACCAGAGGGTAATCTTACTGGTGCTAAACGTAGGGAATTTTCGGGCATGATCTGTAATAACTATCAATAATCATCCCAGCAACCCCCAGCAACCCATCCATTTCCTGCGAAGCACCAGTAAATAATATATGAGATGTCATCCTTCCCATTGAAGAACTCCATCATTTTTCAAGATGGTTAAAACCACCACCAACCAGATAGCATATACTATGCCATATACATCCACATTAGGACCTTAAGAGATAAGATGTGATTAAACGGATTATAAACGTTCGAACTGTGTTGTGGGTGAAGGCACCCAGCCAAAAAAAAATCACTGCTGGCTTAACTGTTTATACGTGATCTGACTTTTCTCCATATTTGGAGCTTATTGCATCAAATTGCATCAAATTGCATCAAATTGCATCAAATTGCCATAAATCTGGGCAAATTATAACGACCTCACTGTTCTCCCTCACTGGAATCATGGTTAGGATTCGGGGAATCATCCCAAAATGTGCCAACATTTCAGGTGAGTGATTTATAGTGATTTTTTAATATATGTTTTTTTTGTTTTTAAACTTGCCCAGATATATTCTAATTTGATGGTACTTCCAAATATATATATATAAATGAGTGGTTTTCCAAACCATCCCCAATCATGTAATAGAATGTAATAGATATTAATAGGTTTACGGCAAAAAAAAACATTGGGATGCCAAGGACTGGAAAGAGCTACCGGCGGTGGGCGCCGCTTTGAAGAAAGGTATGGAGAACGAGGACGGCACGGAACATATCCGTATGTTCCCACGGATCGTAACTGCTGAGTAACTGGGGTTATATGATTAACATTGATGAACCATTTAGATCCATTTAGGTGATTTACTATCCAGAGTTATGAAGCACTTACTAAGTCACTAAGTGGGATGGATACACCGATAACATTGTGATTTAACAGGGACAATAATGATTGACCAAAGGGTTCAGGGATACCCTATTTTCAGAGAAACGAGGCTGGTTGATATGTTGGATGCACCTAAGAGAACATGGGTGTGGGGTCTTCTTAGCAAAGTGGATCAGGCATTTTTCATGGGGAACGCAAAATCCGAACTTATCTTCTCCATCCCTTGGAAAGTTGCTGGAAAGACTAGAGCCCACGTTCTATTTGACCGCTGCAAGATCATCCGCTGGTTAATCCTCATGCTCCCTAATTATTGTTTATTGTTTATATAAACCAATGAACAAAACACGTTATATAGAAACTATAAGATACTATACGGCGCATATATATATACACAGTATATAACTGTATATACACTATGATACTATACCCAATACATTATGGTATACTACCCTTTATGGGAAACTATCTCAGTATCTCGCAGGAGTGCTTTACAGCAGTGATTTGCCCCACGCGATCCCTGTGGGCGGTTGGCGTTGGCATGAAAGGCGGTTGGCGTTGGGCGACCGTTGTCGGATTCACCCAACCATTTTCACCATCCGCAACATCACCATTTTTACGGGTTGTATATATAACCCCAAATGATAAATGTGTGGCATTGGGTTTGCCACATTATATATATATATATATAGTATATTAAATTCTGGATACAAATACTACATATTACTATATATATACATAATTACATATAAAACATCCCCATTGTATGATCCAAAAGATGTGCAAATCCCCTAGGACTAAACCATGTTTTTTTTTTTTTAAGGGGGGAAGAATACATTACAGTCGTGTCAGAATATGGCAAATGTGGGGTATTCACCATTTTGAGACAAATCCATAGACCCAAAGGAGAATGTCACCCGAGGTTAACCTCAGTTCCATGACTCCATGACCAGAAATCATGGCTATCTAAGCAAGAAAGGTGAGCTGATGAGTTGAACCTTTCTTGAGCAGATTTGGTGTAAGCTTGGTGACCAAACAGACTCTTATCCGGATTTCGGTGCCCCACCCACCTCTTGAGCCTTGCTTCAGGCAAGGCTCGGTGGGTTGCATCTTGGCCTGATCTTGGAGGTGAGCTGGCATAGCAGCATAGCATAGCATAGCAATCCACGCACCCTTCTGGAGACTATCTAACCTGATACTGTTAGATCATGGAGATTCGATAGCGACAGTGTGACATGTCGCATCCAAGCATCCAACGTGGCGTTTGGAAATCCGCTGATAGAGGTTTATAGCTGGGAAAAACCATCTATAAACGGGGGGATTTTCCATGCCATGTGTGATTACCAGATTAGAGGGTATCTCTGAGTGGGTTCCCAAAGTTCATTCTGATGATTTACAGAAAAATCTACAGGATTGCATTGTTTTTTGCCCTGAAGCCAATCCAATCACAAGTTCAAGTCGTCCTAAAACCTTAATGGACAATCCCCTATACTCTAGCGTTTTCAGGATTTTGCCGTATCTTCCCATTCCCATATGCTCCATGTACAGAATATTTCCAAACAATTACCCTATAAATGACTCAGTCGTGGAGTCGTATAGGTAAATATAGATCTACAATAATACTATAAATCCTCTACCTATTGATTCTTGTCAGGATTTTCGCGGACTTGTCCCCCACCTTTCCATTCAAAACATGCTACTTTCCCCTTACCAGCGGGGACATTTCTGCCAAGGCCGTCAAATTGGCCCTGGCGCTGGCCGTTGCATTGCAGCAGGTTGGGCGGTTGGGCCCTTGGAAAGTCCACCAACTGGGAATTGTAACTTCAATCAGCGAAAATAGGAGCTCAAAATCCCTCAATTTTGGGACAATACTGATATCTTGAATTTTAACAAATATAATATATATATATATATATATATTAGTATATATATATTATTATATATTATATAATATTATATAATATTATACATATATTATTATATATTATATAATATTATATATATATATATATATTATTTTATATAATATATACATAATAATATATATATACTATACATAATATATATATATATATTTATAATATATATATATATATATATATAATATATATAATAATATTTATATAATATATAATAATGTATAAATATATATATATGTTTGGACCTCATCTCCAATGGTCCAAAATCATCGGTCTCATCGGTCTCATTGGTCAATCCCCCAGCTCGCGAAATTTCAGGAGGAAATACTGGAAGAGCCACCAGACCTCTCTCAGTACCCTTTGATGGTGGATCTGGTGAAACACGCAGGACCGAACTGGTCTGACCTGTACTGCGGAGGTTTGAGATCTGGGAAATACAAATTGCTGTGCTTGGAGGTTCCTTTGCATTTTCTCAAGGATGCAACCAGAAAGTTGGAAATGACAGTCTGGTGCATTCGACATGAAAATGAGATGTTGGGGACAACGTTGGACCAAATGCTGCGTGTATTTGTTCATATTTTTCCCAGTGCCGGCTTTTTCACCAACTTGGACCGATTCTCAGCTGTCCATTCTTCAGGTCTCAGAAAGCTGCTACCCTTGGGGATAACACCAGTCCTGGGCATCGAGGGCAAAGGTTAGTCTAATGAGGATTTCTTAGGAATGCGAGGCAGACATGGGGGAAAATAGCCACACATGTGATTTTATGGGATTTAATATGATTTATATAATGCGATTTGCTTGTACTTTAATGGTGATTAAATGGGATTCACCCTATGTTAGTTTAACATAGCCATGGAACATCACCATGAAGAGGTGAATAATCGAATACATAGCCATTTTCCATGGCTATGTTAGTTTACTGGAGGGTAGGTAATTGGTTTGCAATTGGAGGTCTATGAAAGGCAAACTCCCAACAACCCTGGGAGCACAAACATACAGGACTGATTCATAAACAGTCTGATCAAGAACGGATGATGGTCCTTTTTCGTGTCCAAAACCGTGTTGGATTTTGCAAGTTTAGGTCAATGGGGATGGGTCAGTCCCATCCACCAGCTATGTTATAACCACCAAAATCACAGGGTTACTCGACATATCCATGTTTCAGCAGCCCCGCATCCACCAGGAGAAGCAAAAAAGATGCTGAACTGATGCTGAGCGGCGGCTCAGGGGACCCAGGATGGCCACTTGCAGTTGCGGTGAAACAGTTAAACTTGCATGTTTGTTTACATTTGTTTACTGCAGAGCAAAGTTGATGTTTCTGATGTTTTTCAGAGTCTTTCTCTGGGTTGCCTTGGGCTGGCACGCAGCTCGCGTGCTAGGATTCGGAGCCACATTTATGTGTTACATCTAATTCGTCGGAGCAATTCGGCCGTGGAACCAAAACATGTGACCCGATCCTTTTTCCACCTCCCAGATAATCCAGGTATATTTTTTTCGTTGCCTACATTTGCCTTCAAATCAAACTTAAATGGAGGTTTCCTAAAATAGCGGGATACCCCCAAATCACACATTTTTTAATTATATAATTTATAATAGGATTTTCCAGTATAAAGCATCAATTTTGAGGTACCCCCATGACTATGGAAACCTTATCAAGGTATTGCAACTACACAGACCATGATAGACCTATGGAGCCATCTTGGACCGTCCTCAAGCACTCATGGTGGATGGCTTTTTGCCGCCAAGAGACTGGCCACCAATGTGGCCAAGCCATGTAAAGCCAACAAGGGTTGTTGTAAGTTGTATCCAGTTCTACATCATGTGATCATTTTTTCCGATATATAATAATGACACAAACAAATCAGAAGAAAGACTTGAAAGGCTGGGATTTGCGACATATTTGGTTTTAGACCCCGTATAAAAATGAGTTGGTGCATCACTTGAACGCCATCATCCCGGACAGTCCTTGGAAGCTGCTGCTGTGGGTCACATTTTGGTGCTGGCCAGAATCCACTTGTCCAATGTGATGTGTGACCTATCCGCTTGTTTGGGAGCGAACGATCTGGAGCTATGGTAGCTATGGCTATCCATATTCCCTACCAAATTGGGAACCAGTTGGAGCTACTAACTAACAGTTTCCCATCCACATGACAGCTAAGAAAAGCCAAAATGGGCAGTTTGTGGATGTTGGAAATAGATGAAATAGACCGGTGATTGTGTGCCCGAAAGTGATGACAGCTTGTGTGGAGAACCTTTCATTCAGCCACCCATGTCATGCCTCTAAAAATGAGGAATTTCCATTTATATAATGGAACACATGATGATGAAACAATGGGATATGGGGGGCGGTACCATATTTTCAGACAAACCCATAGATTTGGTTGTGCCTGATACAACATTTTTTATTGGGTGTCACCCTATAACTACATAACATACGTGCATTATCACCTTACCACCAAAAACCTGGAGGGTGCAATTACTTTTGGTCACCTTTTGGATTTGTTCCTCTTCTCTTACATTGTTTTCCAAGGGACAACATAGAAAAACCATTGGACAGGCGAAGTTGACTGTGGCAAGGTTGATGGACACAACCCAACCGCATCCAACTCGGTGTTTCCATCACCCTGGATACCCCGATGTCCAGGGGGCCGGATCCACATGGATGTTTTCCGGTGTTGCAGTGGATGACATAGGTATGTATATATATATATAGGTATCATTGGAAACTTATACGATTGGGAGAACTCAGCGATTTCTAAGGTTTTCTGCGGACAGGTTGGAGATGATGAAAGGAAGTGTGAGTAACTTAGCCAATCAGAGTTGTAGCAACACGGCTACATTGCCGCAGCCGACCAACACGAAGATTATTCTACATGAAACAGATGGGTGTGTTGAATTCTGGGGCAGGGCGCAATCGCAACTCAACAGTTAACATGGGTTAATTTGAAAATGGGGAATGCCCCCAAATTTGATGGTTTATCAGTTTATCATGGTTTATCAATGTTTATCATCATTTCCTTATGAACATTGGATATTGATGAATATTGATGGATAATTATTGATGGATATCGATGGGTATGGACGGATATGGATGAAAATTGATGGATATTGATGGATATTTACGGATATGTGTGTAACGTTTCTCCATTTTCAGATATAGCCATGTGCTTTATCACTTGTGCTAAGTGGAAGGCTCATATGCTCACTGGCCATGATCGTGATGCAGAGATGCTGAAAGGCAAATAGGGAGTAGCTGATATATCGAGGTTTTTAGATAAGGCAGCTCTGAACCTCTGGAACTCTCTGGAATTTTCTGGATTTCAATGGAATTCTATTTGTTTTCCACACGTAGAACAAGTTCAACTCATTACATTTGCGAATTACCAGGGAAAAGGTAACAGCAACAGGTATGATCACATCAGATCTACCCTTGATTGAGCGAATTACCAGTCTCAGTAGAGACGTAACAATCATGATATTGTCACCATGTTTTTCCCGCGGGAAACTATCGGTTTTCCAAATCGATGTTCATTGATGTTAAATGATCTAGAGGGATTGTGCATTCACTACAGTTCATTGCGCGGGACTTTGCGGTTGAGATGTTTCCAATTGGCGGATCTCCAAAGGTTTTTGGTCGATCATTCTGAGATTGGTGGACTTGTAAGGTGACAACAACGTGGCCCCCACCTACTGTAGCTAGCCTAGTTTATGTTGAATATATGCATAAAAAGAAAATACACAAATACATATGAATGATGCATATTGTTACACATGTGTTACAGACGAACGTATTGGTATCACTAATTTAGTTTTGCTTCGCCGCAGCCTTGTGGGGTGTGCAACAGGACAACGCCATACTGATACCCCAAAGCCTTATTTGAAGTCCATAATCTGAATTGATTTGGTAAATTTGCACCCCAAATTAGAGATAGCCGATAGTGTCATTGATTCATTGATTCATTGATTCATTCATTTATTCATTCATTCACGCATTCAGTCAGTCAGTCAGGCAGTCAGGCAGTCAGTCAATCAATCGCTCAACGATGCGGTGGTGAGTTCAATGAATGCTTGTGGCATCAAAAGACTTTCCTATATGCCCCCATTTCCATCTCGCTCATGAGTTTTCTTCGCCGGCTACTGATAGGGGACGACCGTGTTAGTGTATAGCATTTTGACAGACGAAGAACTTTGTCCGCAAGTCATACATGCAAACTAAGGTTTATGGTGGTGCACATACCTCACACATTGAACGAATACTAAATTTGTACAAATTTGTGAGCGTTTTTAAAAAAAAATGACGGGCTCAAGCGCGCAATGGAAATTCAATCAGTTTAACCGTTGGTTTCCAATGGTTTCCAATGGTTTCCAATGGAAAATCAAGGTTTTATCTTCGTTTATGGAAGTAGCACTGGAATCACTTGATCCGCGCCGTTTTGCAGCAGCGACTTCTCTCTGGATCCGCGACGACGTTCCCAGGCATTCCTTCGGCCGTTGCCAGGTGAGTCGAAGTTCATCCCCTGAGTCAAAAAACAGCCTGAGGAAATATATATACAATGTGGGGCCCCCAAGATAGCTAAGTTGGTTTATAACTCCAATAACTATGGTTTATGGTACTTATAACTATAGTTAATGGGGTTTATAAACCAACTTATAACTGGGGGGCCTCACATTGTATATATATACTGTAATAAGTATATATATATATATATGTATACCAGTAATACCGCACGGTCGGCGGTGGCAGAAGTTTCAAAAATAGGAAACCGAAAAAGGAGAGAGAGGTTGGTTGTTGTGAATCATGGATGGCAGAGCGAACACTTTCCACTATTGAAGAACTCGATGGTTCATGGGCTGATCTTTTGGGAATGGCACTGACTGAGATACAACAGCTATAAGTAAAGCAATGGAGTTCAGAGCAAAGGGGACACTTTACCTGGAACGATTAGTGTTCTTCCTCAAGAAATTCTCTTCAGTTCTGGGGGAAACTTGACAAGTCGCAACGCGATTTGAGCTGCCTAAAAAAGGACTGATGCTCCTGACTGAAGGGAAGTAGCCACTATGATTTGAACATTTAGTTACATACACCACAAGACCCTGACACGTCATGTTTCGGCCACAGCGAAGTTTGGTGACACTCTGGCGAAGGCCGACGCGGGAATGCACGTTCGGATTAATATGGTCGCTACAGCGTAGGCTCCGTAGACATGCACTTACTGGTACCACTTATGTAACAAATTGTAACAGTAAGCACATGCACAAACACACAAACACACACACACACACTCTGAGGCATGAACTCAACGCATTACTTGTACCATGTGGATTCCCATGTGGTTGTAAGTCACATGAACGGTGGAACACATAACATGGAGGGTTTTTTGGGCTTCGTCGATGCAACAATGCCATCTTGAAGGCACACACTAGATGAACACATTGCCACTCGGAATGGTCTGTTGGGAAATTCACCCCTCATCGATGAAACAACATGATGCTGGATGTAAAGAAGGCAGTAGCTGGTAATTCATGTACTGAATGATGGCAGCTTTTGCAATAACAAGTCGGTGAACAAACTTTTGTTGAAAAAATGTACCCTTTTGGAACCTCTTGGTTTTACCAAGAGATTTGCAAAACTGTATGATCGTTGTGTGTTTCTTCTCAAACTGTTGTAAAGGAAATACTCTTTTGGAACCCCTTGGTGTTAAATCATGGAAAGCACATTGTTTTCAAGTGGTGCTTGGCAACTACACAAACGTTGCAAATGGATGGATCATTGAAATCAATTTAAATTATATCCCGAGACTGGAATCAATCCTTTCGCGCCCTTCCCTGATGTTGCACTTGGACCTTGAGGTTTGCCCAGACTCCAACATTGAGGATTCCGTGTTGTCGCAACATGATTGGAGAGATTGCAGAAAACAGAGCCAATACAGCCCGAGAGCTGGTTAAGAATCCGAAAGCTTGAGGTCCAGGGTCCCTCAAATTCTTATTTTTAAATACCGGCAAATTTACACTACAACAGGCCGAGGGTCCCTCAAATTCTTAAGGCATTCTTAGTATTGTATTGCAGGCATCTGCACAATTTGGAGCAAGCTTAAACAAGGTAACGAGGTGGAGTTGGCAGATTCACTCAAGCTGTATACATAGTGTTTCGGATCTACTGTAGATTTCAGGGTTTGAATTTTAGTCGCGTGGGCCGCCAACATGAATGGATCCAAACTTGTCCAACGCAACACCAGCATCTTGAAGACATTGCTATCAGTAGGAAGATTAGGAAGGGTAAGCATCCAAACATATCCAAAAGCAGAACTTATAGGAATCTAAGGACCAACGGAACCTTTCGGAGATCCTTTCTGTAAAAAATCGACCCTATAGGCCGCGATCAGTGGCTGAGACAGGCTGAGTTTCAGCAAGCGGAGGCTGAAGCGTATGGGGGCTGTGAGCCATGAGCGTTTGGTACCGTTCCTTGTGTCAAAAAAAATCCACGCGCCGCTGTGGACATGGCGGGTTCTCCACACGCACCATGTGGGGTCCACGGCTGATGAAATTTGGGGCGACCGAGGGGCAGCCTCTCAGCACCGAAGAGTCCTTGAAGGTGGGGAAGTCGCACTGGGAATTGGAGGGTAGCAGGGCTCCAGACTAGTCGAGCTTTTCAGGTGGGTGAATTATGGAGAAATTTATCCAGACGTATCCAGATCATTTGATATATTTGATGAGATGTTAATTGATTTGTTTGGGTCGGTGAGTTGTGATAAAGCACGATAAAAATAGGTATGATGTTTTTTTTCCAGATTGTGAAAAATCATTCCATCATTCATGGAGAATTCAGCTCTGGGATGATTGAAAACCAAACGCTGGGTGATGACGTCAGTACGCTTGCCAAAAATGAAGGTGTCAATGTGTATTAACGGTTGTTCTTTATGATCTAACTCATGAGCTGCGCAACGGTTGGTTTTCCATGGTTTTCCTACCCTGACCGAAAGAGGATCCCCAAAACTTTGACTGAACACCCTCTTTGCAGTGTCAGGTGGACCGACTTCTTCTCAAAGAGATGTTGAAGTCGTGGTATTCACAGCCGCTCAGTCTAAGCAGCCACGGTCCTGAGATGCTGCCGTGGGAAATATGTTGGAAAGCGATCAAAATGGAATTTCTCTTGACTTATTAAACTTATAAATGTGGTAAAATGATGTAAAATGTGGTAAAATGATGTAAAATTTGGTAAACACAATGCCATAAACATCATAAACTCCCAATGAACCCGAAACATGTGGTATAAACATGTATAACTTATACTGTATAACCCATCCCCCAAAAGGGTGATAAACAAATGATGTCCGAGTCTCTGGTTGGCAGATGCCGGGGGTTCAATGTGCCCCAGTAGCTTTTACAAAGTGTGGCCCGACTTACAAACTGTGGTTTATATATAGAGGCTATAGAGGATACAACTATAGTTGATTGATGGGGTTTATAAACCGACTTATAAAACGGAGGGGGGGCCCAACCTTGTAGATTTGGTCCTTATTGCCAAACGACCAAACATTTTGGCCAATTTTGGGACAGCTAATGTCAAATCCCAGCATTTGTCCATTTGGGCCATTTGGGGTTGGGTAAATCCATGCAAATCCCCATTGTGGTGATCATTACAACAAACTATATCAACATCTAACATCTATTCCAGCATGTTTGATTGGAATTCAAGTCCTCATTTGCCGATAGGGCCTTCGAGGGCCCCTTCTTTTGGATTAAACTCCAGTAAACTAGCATAGATATTCCGACTCACCATTTTTATATAGATCGTATCCATGGGAAACATCTAGATTTCCATTGTTTTTTGATGTTTTTTTTGTATTTTTACTTAAGGCTATACCATTTGTTTCGTCACTCCCAGCGTTTGAGGGTCTCCGAGAGACCCCCAGAGCAACGTCGACAGTCGGTGCACTCAGCAGCCGTCGTGGAGGCTGCGAGCATCGTTTCGCCGTTCCAACGATGAAGTTCCTAGAAGTTCTTTGTTGCCAAATACATCCGTCAACTTGGGTTTGGGAAGTCACCCTCTGGTAAACTATCATAACTATGGAAAATCACCATTCTCAATGGGTAAATACACTATATAAATGGGCCATTTTCAACAGCTATGTTAGTCATTACCAGAGGGTAATTCGTTGCTTACACGGGAATAACCAAAGTTCTTCTGGACCTCAAATCGCTGAGATCCCAACAGAACCAGGGTTTCAGCTTCCGGCTTTTGGGAGGTGGAAAACACTGAAGAGATTGAGAGATTAGTCCGCAGCCTCAGTGATGGACTTGCCTCTTCCCAGGTTTTTTTTTATATGTTTTTTTCTAATGCTCTTGTCAATTCTGGAATGCAGCTGCAAACGGGGTCCCATGTTTCAAAGTTTCCCAGAAATTATGAAATTGAAAAAAACATCCCGTCCGAGATCGCAACTTAATTCCACATAGCCGGTATCGAGCATGGTTCTGCAGTGTGTTGTTTGAAAATTACATATCGCACCATTGGCAAAGGAGCAAATGTTCTTCAGCAAAACCATTCTTCTTTGAACTGCACCAAAATCCAGAAGACCCTGAGTTTCTCGTAGTTTCTCGACGGTTGACGTTTGAAGTCAAGAAGTAGGAGCTGGGTCCAGCTGGGTCATCGCTGCCAGACCAAACTGTTGGAAGCGGAGCAGGAGAAGAACAAGGCGCGTGCCAGTGCGGGAGCAGCTGCTCCTGCCAAAGTTGGGCTTAAGAACTTCAAGTCAAAAGAAAAGTATAGAAAAGTCAGCAAAAAAAAAACGTGTTGTTTGTTGTACCATCCTTTCATTATCTCGTACCTTCCCCTTCTTTCCCCTTCTTTCGTCAAGGTTTTTGGTTTCCGTTCCAGGCCTTAGCGTCCCAGCTGGCCGCCAAGACCGAGGAGGCCGGGAAGTTCAGAACCAATTTTCTGGCGCCGAGTCAAACCGTTTATGCAGCAGATGGGACTTCAGCAGATATCAAGGTCATTCATGGTCATTCAAGATCTAGAGATGATCTGGCTGGTGGTTTGGAACATGAAATTTATTTTTCCATATGTTGGGAATAATCATCCCAACTGACTGATATTTTTCAGAGGGGTTGAAACCACCAAGCAGTGATCTATAGCCTAAGAAACAGAATTGGGAAATTCACAAAACCAAAAACTGTTCAGAAACCAGCATCGAATGATGGACTTCCGCGTTGTAAGACTGGGAAGCCCAGGTTTTTCATGCACTTATGGAGGGTTGTTATATTTGAAGCAACCATCCGACCGGTGCAGTTCCAGTGAACTATGTACAAGAACGATTTAGTATTATAATACTGAAATATATAATGATCTGATATGTATATAATATACATAACCATAGGATACAATAGTTATCTAGGCAGTTATATCCATTTCTATCCCAACTTATGAGAATTTAAATGCAGGAGCTTTGCTTCAGCCGCCGCAAAACAACCCAATAGCTTTGCACATGTTTGGAAGATCATGTGTATATTATATCTAGATTAGATATGATGATATGATTAGATTCGATTAGATTAGATTACATAGATTTACCGTAATTAGATTAGATGACACATGTCTTTTAAGCAACCAACTGCCGCTGTTTTTGTGTCAGTTCCATCACTTGGATTTGGGTTCTGATGAATCCGAACGGCCTATGGCCGGCCCTTTCGGCCATAGTTTGCATGGCCCTTTCATAACATTTTTGGGGTGGTTACCCTCTGGTAAACTAACATAACTATGGAAAATCACCATTTTCAATTGGAAAATCCACTATAAATGGCAATTTGCAATAGCTATGTTATATTACCAGAGGGTAGCAAACAAGTTTTTTGAGCTTTCACATGCTTTTAGTGTCTTTGTATAGTTTGTCCACATTTCTTGTGATTCTTGTGTGGGTCAAGAGTGTCAAGACTTTCCTAGAATTCAAGGGAATATCATCTATATATACATTACATTCTATACGTACATATGTCCAAGAATTGTCCATGATACTTGTAAACCTATGGGGCTTTCTGATATCTGGACGTCAGTTTACCAATGGCCAACGGCAAAAACCTGAGCTACGCGCCAGGTGAAGAGCCATATGCGCAGGCAAGAACAGGGTACCTCTAAATCTAGTGGTTCATCATTTTCCCGTATTTTCCCGTATTTTCCCACATTTTCCCTATGACATGGCCCATTTTATGACCGATTCAGCGCCTTCAGACAGACGGGTATAGATCGTGACATGTCAACGGATGGAATTTAAGGGAACGCTTATGTACTATATGCATCTATATAATTCTCTATATATATATAATTCTATATATATATACATACTATATAATCCACGTCAGGGATTGTCGAGAAAGATTGCCTAGAAGTCATTCTGGTGGTTTCTTCGGGAGATGTTCAAGAATGTTTCTTGGGGATTCTATTAATCGAGATGGAACACCTTTTATGGTAGCCAAATTGAGGTCAGAGCCATCAGCATGTAGAAACTGGTTGATGAATAAACAAACTATTAAACACATGGTTTTCTTTAGTTGAAATTGTAAATTACAACCATTGCTGCAGCTGCTACTACTACCATTACTCCTCCTACTGGTATAGCTGCTACTGCTGCTGCTGCTGCTGCTGCTGCTGCTTGCCACCATACCACCACCATGCTTGCTACCTACTACACCTCCTTGCACCCCTTCCTACTACTAACTACTAACTACTAATTACCTAGATCTACCTAGATCTACCTACTATTTCTGCCTACTTCTACTACCACCACCACCACTAGTAGTAGGATTGGGGGAAGTCAGTGGTTGAAAATTGCCATTTGGCGTAGCTGCATGGTGTAACCATGCTCGAATTTAGTTAATCTCAAGTTGAATCTTATCCCAAACGTCACAGTAAACATTTACAGATTTCAGATTTGGATGTTGCCATATTTGCATCTGAACTTGAGGGTCGCATCTGAACTTGAAATAAAACCTTTTAAACGATGGAACAAATACATTGGGAGGGGTCAGATACATTATATCACCATATTTGGGAGAATATCCATCCATTCACCAGATCTTTTGCCATTACCGTCCAGGTGCCAGGATTTTGACTCATAGCCACAATGAATGGTTTAAAAACACATCGGCTGCCAAATTCGGAGGGCTACTGGGCTTGAGGAGGAGAATTTGACCTTGCTACGCAAGGTGTGTCCGCGGAAACGATTGATTTTACACGGAAAAATATAGGGGTTGTATGGCTATGGCTATAACGGATATGTCATGCCCAGGGATCCCTTGTGGGATACCAAGGGTGAGACTTGTCTCCAAGTCAACTGATTCCATTCAATTCTACTCTGTTCATGTGTGTTCCGAAAACGCAGTTTTGTTGCTGTCGGCTGTTGCTGTCCTTGTTACTGTTGGTGTTGTTGTTGTTGTTGTTGTTGCTGTTGCTGTTGCTGCTTATGTTGTTGCTGTTGCTGTTGCTGCTTATGTTGTTGCTATTGCTATTGCCGTTGTTGGTGGTGTTGTTGTTGTTGTTGTTGCTGTGTTGTTGTTGCTGTTGCTGCTGTTGCTGTTGCTGCTTATGTTGTTGCTATTGCTATTGCCGTTGTTGGTGGTGTTGTTGTTGTTGTTGCTGTGTTGTTGTTGCTGTTGCTGCTGTTGCTGCTGTTGCTGTTGTTGTTGTTGTTGCTGTTGCTGTTGCTGCTTATGTTGTTGCTATTGCTATTGCCGTTGTTGGTGGTGTTGGTGTTGTTGCTGTGTTGTTGTTGCTGTTGCTGTTGCTGTTGCTGCTGCTGCTGTTGTTGTTGTTGTTGCTGCTTATGTTGTTGTTGTTGTTGTTGTTGTTGTTGTTGTTATTATTGTTTCAATCCCAATTCTGCTCGTTTCAATCCCCTTGTCGATGGATAAAGAAGGCCATTGAATTGAATTGTTGGTTAAACATCCCAACATGATTTGCAACTCAAAACATCGGTGGTTGGTGGTTTTGACAAGTGATATTTAAGCATTGTAGGAAGATGATGATGCACTTTATCAAAAACCCTGATGGTTCGGCTGCCGAGATTCCTATGTGTTATACAATGTTTTGGTGGGCGTACTGTAGAGATGTGCACACGCTTCATAATTGATATAATTGGAATACCTCCACAGTTTGTGGTAGACAAAGGCATTCTGCGGTTGAATTGGGTGTATGGACTCATGGAACAAAGATTTGTTGGGGTTTGCATTCCCCAAGAGGATGAGTTCACGTGGATGCCACCAACAAGCTCCAACCTATATACCACGCGTACACTTAAACGATGGCCCTCTTTATTCCAAGATTTTCTGGAAGACCATCCGATCATCCCATCCAAATCAGCCAATTGAACAGGAGTATAGCATCCAACAAATGCGGGAAAAGGTCGAATCCGACTGAAATGTCCTAGCAATTCCTAGTGGTCACTTCAACCCTTGCATTTTCATTTGGGTGTTACACAAGGTACACCAGCGCTCTCCTTTCCAGCCAGGCGGATCGGGAGAAGGAAATGTTCCAAGCCGAAATCGAGCGCCTGAAGCTGGAAATTGAGAAGGCACCAAGGGGTGGTCCGTTTTTTTTTGGGGAAGAACACCAGTATCACCAGTTTAGTCTGAAAATAAATGATGGTCAAAAAACGTCAAAAATGATGTTGTATGTTGAAGCATCAAAGAATGAATATACAATATATTTTGGTGATGTATGTACTCGTACATTGTTGTGAACATGTCCTGATTTGAGGAATTAGTTTGCCCGCATCTGCGCTCATTATGGTGATTTTAACCACCAACATGGATTTGCCATTATTTATTGATGGTTAAACTTTCACCATCAATAAAACTATGAAGGGAATTGAACACTGAAAGATGGGATAGTCTAGGTCAAATTAAATTTGTGTTGCGACCGTGACCAACCGAGCTCTACAAATGATGGTTAGCATAAGCTTTGCTCAACGGTTTCTACTTTCAAATAGCCATAGATGTGTTTGATCAAGAGGGCCGGTACCAACATCTTGAAGAACCAATTGGTACCCATGTTGGGTCTGCGATCGATGGGATGACCCGGCAATGGTGGAAACACTGAAGAAATCTCAGGTTGTCAGGATTTCACAACAAACCTCCATTGCTGCATGCCCATGTCCGGTAAAAACATATAAACATGTTCCTTCTTAGGTTTACAATGGTTTACACCATGATCTGAAAGCCATTTCCTGACTTGAGAGGATCCTTCAGGAGTACATGGCTGGCCCAGCTTCAGCCGTGTTTGTTCTGCCGCAGCTTTCTGCGAATCACCGCGCCCTGGAACCGCGTTCCAGCGTCCGAAAAAAAGCCGCCCGTTTTCGTCGCCAAATTTCACCATGGCCACCGAACAGAAGAAGAGCTGGACTCAGAAGTTGAGGATGGGCTAACAGTGAAGGGGTCACATGATTGGGATGGACATTGTTCTATGGCTATCTTGAGCGGCACCCAAAAACCAAAAAAATCTACTCACGAAGAGAACTGAACGGAACAGGTATATAATCCATCAAAAAGCACCCCTGCCAAAAAAAGATAGGGTCGAATCAAATCCAATTCTAGCATATAGTGATAAATTGGACATGTTCTGCATCTTATATACCCTCTAGTAATCAAACGTGAGAATGGAAAATCCTACATTTATAGATGATTTTCTCAGCTATAAACCTCTATTTATATAGGATTTTCCAGCCAGCCACGTTTGATATTCCAAAAAGTTGGACTGACAAACATTCCATTGATTTTCCATTCATATTCCCATTATTATCCCAGTCACATATCCCATGAATTTTCATGTGTCTATATATTTTGGACAATTTCTTCTGGGCAGAAAGGGACACCGGGACACCATTCGCCAGGAGCTTTGGCAAGAGCACCAGCAAGGAGACCAATCAGGACCCCTCCCCCTCCTTTTTTTTTGGGAAACGCAGGAACGCAAGATCCTTATTTTCACTACAAAGTGAGACCCCCTAGTTAGAAGTTGGTTTATAATCGCATTTATAGATAAGTACAGATTGAGTATAAATAGTAATGATCCCATTTATACCTGATATATCCACCATAAATCCAAAGTGTCCTACTTCTTGTAGTTAGCTATGGGCCGCACATGGCAGGAGAAGGCCAAGGAAAGCGTCAGCGAGGCCAGCACCGCGGTGCAGGAGACGGCACAACAGGCGTCCGAGGCCACTCAGGAGACCTGTCCACGGGGACCATGGGACCTCAGCAGATTTCACACGGGACATCATCATGCTCAATTGTGATAGTATAATTTTGATGAACATTGTATAAAATGACATAAAATGATATAACATGATATATAATATAATATAATATAATATAATGTAATATAATATAATAGAATATAATATAATATAATATAATATAATATATATATATAATGATATGATACTACGATATAATACTGTAATGTGTCATAGTTCATCAATGCTAATCACAGTTATAATCATAATGACAATAGTAATGATAATAATAATAATGATAATGATAATGATAATGATAATGATCATCATCATCATCATCATCACCACAGTGATTGCAATTTACCAATGTGGATCTCAGAAAAAGTCATCAAATGACATTGCTGCAGGAGGCGGTACAGCAGGGTGTGACGAGCGCCCAAGAGACAGCGGAAACCGCGGCAAAAAGCACCAAGGACAGAAGCAAAGACGGACAGGAAGAACCGGAAGACGATTGGAACACATATTTGAAAGCGGGAAACAAACATGGATACTTTTTTTTCTTGGACAAACATCGGATTCTAGATATATCTTGATTGTTCTTGATCTAGTTTATTTGCGCGGAGATGCAGCCAGGTAGCTACATATGCAATCATCCTGAAGTAGATAGAATCAGATAGAAGATGGAATTCTCAAACAGTTTTCCTGATTTTGCTTCTATTAGGACGACTATATTGCATACATAAGGTGTCTTAAGTCATGATGGAACCCCAAGTCACCACGTACCAGGATGCGATGAACAAGACTTCCACTCAGGAGACGCCACAGGCAGGCTGCCTCGATGCGGGTCAAAGCCTGGGTTCCGTGAACATCAGAATTGCGCGAAAATGATGGAACATGGTATTTGTAGGTCTTGAGCTACAGCCATATTGTTTTATTATGTACATATATTATATATATACGTATATACAATATATATATATATGTGATATATGTATATTATAGCAACCCCCAATAAGATGCATATTAATAAAATCCTACATAAGATAGTGGCTTAGTGGTAAATCTTTATACTTTTTTCATCTTATCGAGAGCGATGATGATCCATGTGCCAGCTATTGACCATCCATTTTGCCTTGAGAGTTCTGAGAAAAACTGACCGTTTCTGACCATCTTCCCTCAATTCCCAGTGAAACATGGGGTATTGACTTGAAAGACTCAAGTTACTTAAGGTTCAAGCGACCAACCACTGTGGTTCTTCAGTTTTTCGTAATGATTCATTGTTCAGTCAGTTGTCATTCGCACATGTTGACCCAACTCCATGGGATAGGAATGACCTTGGTGCCCCATCAAGAGCTGCAGCTTTTTTCACAGTATGGGTCAAGCCCTGGGAGTAGCATTGACGCAAAAAAGCTCCATTTGAGCATGGTTGGAATCCCACCATTTTTGTTTTATTGAGAATTGGTCCATGAGTTTTTTTTTGATTATTGGATTTTACAATATTTAATTATTTTCCCCATAATCATACCATTCAACATATCCTAATTATCCCATCATGGTTGGTCGCATGTGCAATTATTGGTTTATAACATATACGTCTATGCCTACCAAAACATCAATATCCATTGAATTGGACATATCCCAATAATCATCTTATAGTTGTTCTAATAATCATCCCCATTTACTAAGTATGGTCATAATGCCATCCGGTCATCAAGCATGGCACTGGAACTCCCCCATGAGAGTTTTGTTTTTTCCCCGCAGCTATAAACATCCTTTTTTGTTTGGTATTTTCCAGCTAGTCACGTTTGATGGATTATGTAATTATTATTGTAATCGTTAGGCATTTTATATTCATTATAATCGCAAACAACATCCTTCATTTAATCATTGATATCCCATATAGATAGTCCATTTAATATTCCATTAATGGGATATCAATGATTAAATGAATCCTATTAATGGACTATAAATGGACTATGACTATCATCTAATCCATTAATATTTAATATTAATAGTGGGATATCACTATTCCATTAATATTAATAGTGGGGACATCCCATTTATCATTGATATCCCATTAATATTCCATTCATAGTGATTAGTCCCCATGAATCAGGTCATTTTGACAAAAATCCTCGTTGAAATTCGTTGAATCTCTTTTTCAGGACCTTGGCATTACCTTCTCAGACGAGCCCACCCTGGCCCCTGCTGCCACCACGGCGCGGTCAAACATGTTGGACAGTTGTTCTGCAAAAATATACCCTTTGGTAAACGTTTACATAACTATGGAAAGATCCACCATTTTTAATGGGAAAAAACTCACATAACTATGGAAAGATCCACCATGCTATTAATGGGAAAACTCACTATTTCGACTGGGCCATTTTTTCAATAGCAACTGTTAGTCATTACCAGAGGGTAGTGATTCAAACTTGGGTAAACACGTTGGAACGATTCTTGACCAGTGCTATGTATACATACTGGTATTTTTTAAGGTTGCATACAAGTTTTCTCAATTGTTCATAGTTCAACGTCTTGATATTCTTGATATTTATGATAGTTAAAGCATGTCAAAGCCCCAATTGTTCACCCTCCCGGCATTTTTTTTGCGGTCCGAACAGGCGCCCGATGTGGTGCCAAGTCCTGGTGACATGCCGGCAAGCTCGATGCCCACGTCCAGCACCTCATGGCTGGATCAGGTGAAGGCGCGGTTGTTTTTTTGGGCATTTTGCTCTGGGAAAATGGCCCATAGAAATAGATGGTTTACCTGGGTTTACCTATTAATAGCATGGTGGATCTTTCCATGGCAAACTGTTAGTCATAACCAGATGGTAATACTGATTGATGGTTTGGAACATGATTTTGTTTTTTCGATATATTGGGAATGTCATAACCCCAACTGACGAAGTCATATTTTTCAGAGGGGTGGCTGAACCACCAACCAGTAATAGATTGGGTACGAATGGTTAAGATACAGGTTAAGGATCAACTTGGCATTTTCTCTGGGAAAATGTATGGAAGAATTATGGAAAAATCATAGCTATAGATTGGTTAAGATATGGTTATAAGATGAAAAATCTGGAACCATTAGCGTGAAGTTGGGATGTGTTATATGTAAATTACGCTGCGATTCGCAGATGGATATATTGGTTCACTATCATGGGAAACCATCGATAGTTATGGGGATACAAGCACCAATATGGGACTTCGAAGTCTATATGGTTCTAATCGATATAGGGATGGGTCACACGCTATGAAATTACCACCTGACTGGAGGAATAGTCATCCATTAACCAGCTATTTTAGTCTACCAGTACCTAGGGTACACTGTATGGGTCTGTCTGAACATGTGGTATACCGGTATATAGCCTTCTTTATGGGGTAAAGTATGAGTAACCACCGGATTTAGAGGCTTTAGAGGTACCATATTCTCATATAATTCTCAGACACAGCCATATCATATAATTCTATGGTTCTGAGGGATATGCACACTATGAATCATCCATCCGTTGACCTTTTGGTTTTTACCACCTTTCCAATTATAGGGGACCCTTCTTGCAGGCAGTTATAGGCGGTTATATCAACCATCATTCAACCATCATTGAACCATCGTTCAACTATCTCATTCAACCATCATTTCACCATCATTCAACTTCAACCATTACATGCATGCATGCATGCATGCATGCATGCATGCATACATGCATACATGCATACATGCATACATGCATACATGCATACATGCATACATGCATACATGCATCCATGCATCCATGCATCCATGCATCCATGCATCCATGCAT
>Ga0126342_10004941_pt1 | contig 23037 bp, 23 predicted proteins | sample Cyp1metagenome_FD_92528 | JGI IMG/M metagenome (GOLD analysis project Ga0126342, IMG submission 92528) | Coral microbial communities from Lord Howe Island, Old Settlement Bay, Australia - Cyphastrea 1 metagenome | ecosystem: Host-associated > Invertebrates > Cnidaria > Coral ...
TATATATATATATAGATATAATATATATATAGATATAATAAATATATATATAGATATAATATATATATAGATATAATAGTTTGTTACTGAATAATCAATTGTACACTGTATACAGTTTTGAAAACAAAAGTTAAACACGTGTGTAGATACGCGTGGTGCTTTTTTAATCCCCAAGACATGGTCCTGTGCGCACGACGCGGCCAAAACCTTTGCCCTTTGGTGCCGCGCTACGGCATGGACACTGAACCAGACTTCGGAGTGCGCCCGCAGACCAAAGCCCAGAAGTCCCGTTGCCAGAAGGCGCGCTGGGTAATCATGTCCTGTCGGCCACAGCTTTTCGGTCAACGGATTCCATGGGTTTCCAATGGTTTCCAGGAAGAAAAACAGCAACAGATCGGCGAGGAACAAATGGTCGTATATGGTCGTAACATTGGGGATGTTGGGTTGATATGAACATAGCAGCAGCCATCTGTCAACTGGAAATATACACTACATTACTGTATATATAAATATATACCCTAGACTGTACGTATAATGCTCATGAACTGCCACCGAACCCCTCCTAAAGCATGGCTGAATGGCTATGGAAAATTAATTTTCTAACCCAAAAAACTGGGGTTGAACAAGGGAACACTTCAGGAAACCCAAAATCTTTCGATACCAAACACCACCAATTTCTACAAGTTGTCATAAATTGCTGAATATATGTAGCCAGATATAGCCAGTGAATGTAGGATTTTCAGGTACCATGGCATAATGGGAAACTCATCCCTCCCGCCTTGGCATAAGCTGCTGCAGCTTTGTGCCTTGCCAGGAGCAGCACGCCCGTTATCTCAGTACTCAGGCGGTGCACAAACTTTGGGGGCTCCTAGCGCAGCGGTGGCAATGGAGCCCCACAAAAACTTGGAAGTAGACACCAGCTATTTGCCAGTTCGGATGATCTTCTCAAATATGAAACTCCGCACTCCTCCATGCCGAACTGAAGGCTCGGCAAGAGTCTTTGCAGATGCTGGTCGCCCACATGCTTCCTGGGTCCCATGATGCCATTGGGGAAATGAGGAAATGGAAGCTGGGTGTTCCTTTCTATTCATTAATCTGGTTGGTGGTGTCAACATGTGTCAACCCTTCTGAAAAATATGAGTTCGTCAGTTGGGAATATTCTTCTCAACATATGGAAAAAACATTGGCCATGGCAGATGCAATGATTCTTCAAACATCAAGTCGAGGAACCCAGGATTCACCGTCCAACCCATGGGCTTGTCGATGGCAAGAAAGTCGGTATCTTTGTACACCACTCCTTGGGGCAACCGCATAGGCTGGCTATGGCTGGTTGCTAGATGATGCATCTCCCAACAATTCAGAGTCATCACTTGGAGTTTTGATGAGTTTTGATGCTGCAGAAAATCATGAAACATCAGTGTGAATGAAACTCCTGAAGTGGGGGAACGGGGTGAAACTCCGTGATACAAAATAACGTAATCTAATGTAGCGCTTCTGTTCCAATTAGCCTGGCACGTCTTCAATGAACAAGACACAAACTGCCATCAAGTCGGCCAAACATTGAACGCCCTTGGTAAAGTTAAAGCAGCAACATTGTCAAAAGGATGCCCACAAAATCTAACCTCTGGAATCATCTCAAATAACTTGCCGGTCAGGAATGGTATGCAATCGTGTGAGATACTGGGCAATGATGGAGAATGGTTTCTAATGGTTTCTATTTTTAATATCATCAGAAACCATTAGAAATAGAAACCATTAGAAACCATTAGAAATACATTAATCATCTATAATTGTTTATGGTTCCCAACTATTCATCCAAGTCCTGCAGATCCGAATCCATGCCAAAGCTCGCCGCAGCAGCCAATCAGGTGCAGTTGCTGACGAGGACGACTTCAGGCTGGGCAAACGGCGCTTGGGCACTGGGCTCATGGTCTTGGGGAAATAGATGAAGTCCTGGATGGTACATCACCGAAGGCGATTTGGCTTCTAAAACGTGGCGTTTTTTTACTCAGGGGTTGGTCAGTTTATATCATATTTATGGTATGAAGGATCAATTCTTCCGGGCAGAATTTGGACCAAACTTGAAGGCCCATGGGGGGAACCTTCCTGTTACTCACAAAAATCTTTCATGAGGAGGTGCTGGGCATGTTAGGGTTCAATAGGCTGCTTGAGCATGCCTACATTTCATAACATACGACGGTGGTGTTGGGCTGGACCCCACATGAACCATGTCCTGACATTGCCCGTGCATGCCTTTCCCCGAGAAGGGCGAATGGGAATCACAAACTTAGCCATATGGATATCATAGCGATGTTTTTACCGTACTGCAATCATTATACGCATATGCCGCAGCACTGTACGATGATGTATGACCGTATGCTCCAAATTCACCCCCGTTTTGGGATGGCGATTGGCAAATATTGGCAGCCCATTCTTGGGCCATAGCCATGACATCAATGAAACTGAGGAAAAAAAATGAATCACAATCTGATTGCTGCTTTCAAGCTCCCCCGAGCTTAACAAGATTCAACAAGTGTCACTAGGGATCCTCATCCAAAGTATGGTTCTTAAACACATCTCTTTCCAAGCGGATCCAAGCGGCAACCTGCAAGGGCATCCATAAAATGACCATATAAGTCAAATAAGTAAAACCATGAAAAAATATGAAAAAATGATGACCTACGAAATGTTCTTGGAATTTGGTGTACCCCTGGGTGCCCTAACAGCCTCATCTTCATCGATTTTCACATCCACCTGTCCATGTCAAGGCCTGTGACTTCACCTGGGTTTTCCCCTGGCATTCAGGGCGAAAGCGCGGGATCTGCACGCTGCTGCGATGCAGCTCCGCTGTAGCGTTGGAACTCATGACCTCATGGTGTTTGATGCTGGGATTTGAAAATCAACATCCAAATTTCTGTGCTAATTTCAAGTGCCAAGGTTTGAGTCCAAGTCTCTGGAACCTTCAGGGCAATTCAATGTAAAGTTTGGTGTTTCATTCACTGTTCCAGTTCAGCTAGAATGTACCTCCCCGAACCAGCCCGGAACCCACACGGAAGCCGCACCGAACCCGCTTATTTGGGCTGAGTTAACGCTGCTCAGGGAAAACGAGAAACAAGAACTAAGAGTTGACAGCTGCCTCTAAACAATAATGTCCCTAAATGCCCCTTTCTTACAAATTGACCTTAAGTTGCCATAGTTTTACGGATCTGTTGCTCAGCTCCGTGGGACAAGGACTGATCTGAGCTCAAGCGGCCCAAACCTGTTTCGAGGCAATCAGTTTCTGTCGCGCATCCCAGTTGGAACCTTGGGGAGTTGTCGGCAGAAAAGATGAAGACTTCGAACCGCGATCAAACCCACCCACTGGACGTGCCCATAGGATCCATGTATGCCATATATGGTAACATTTACCATTAATATACCCCAAATGTTAGCATATATACCATACATGGATCCTATGGGGTGAGGAATCAGTTTCTTACAGGTTCTTTCCATAACATTCCAATTTCTACGAAGCTTCTCGTGCAAAAAGGATTTTAAGGGCCTGCGTTAATCATAAATGTTCTGTTGCTACTGCTGATTCATCTTGATTGATAGAGGAGCACCCCGGGTCAATGGCATGCACCCCCCTGCAAGAATTGCTTGCGATTTTGGGACATGGCGGGTTATATACAAGGCACCCAGTGTCGCATCGTTATCTATGTTCCTGACGAATGATACAGGGACATGACATGCTTGCAATTGATGGGGGATGATCCCTGAATGTTACAATGCTTCTGTAAAAGGCCGGATGTCACCGGATGATAAGCCCTTCCAATCCAGCCCGTGCTTAACCGCTTAACCCCAAAGCTAGGATTCAAAATCTGATTTTCTGTTCATCTTTATGGTATTCACATGTATTCACCAACAGATTTTATAGATTTCCCTCAGGTCCATGGATCCAGTTGCCTCCTGCATCGGAGATCCTTCAGCCGAGCTTCAAACATTCTTCAAGAGCCAGCGGTCCAGGCGCATAGGCTCCGCACCCTGCAACTAACCACAGATCAATAAACCCCCCACTTGGTTTCAAAGGGGGAAACCGTGCGAATTGGCAATTTATCATGTCTCCCTTTTTGGCCGGTGACTACCTAACAATCATCCAGACTTTATTTATTGCTTCCGGGTTGGCCATGTCCCTCCACAAGCACAGGCTCGTAGAGTAAAAGGCTTTCGAAACCGGCTGCTATCAGCCGCTTAGAACTGCTGTGAGGAATGCAAATTACCCTCTGGTAAACTAACATAGCTATTGAAAAGGGTGATTTATAGTGGATTTTCCCATTAAAAATGGTGATTTTCAATAGCTATGTTAGTTTACCAGAGGGTAATTCATTTGAGGTGCTGTGATGAAAGCTCAGCCTGATCCGAAAACACCATTCATCTATCCAAGTTGTTTTTCCACCACAGCTTCATTAAGCCGCACGAATTGTGGTGGTATTGCAGTATCAGTTAGGATTCCCCTGCCAAGACTATGTAAAGAAAAACGTCCACAACTAGAAAAAAACAAAAAGTAGCAAAATCAATCAGAACAGAACAAAAGAAAAAGCGAAACAGTATTTTTTGAATCCTTAGAAGTAGGCTTAAGGCACATCACAAGAATACACTACACAATTTCAACCCCAGATTTTATTCACCCGTGGGCTCTGAAATTTGGGGTGGTAACATTTTGTAGCATGTTCTCGCATATGATCACTATCTCAGGGGGGGTCAAACCTAATTTCATAAACCATTTCGGGGAGGTTTAGCTTTGACCTTTCTTTGACCCATCCCACAGCACAAAAAATGTCGCTTTCTCGCCCCTCTGGCACCTCTGGCACGCGGTGACATGCGAAAGGACCCAGGTCAAATGCCCTGCGACCTGACTGGCTTCTAGGAGTTGGGACCCTTTTCAGATGAGGAATGAACACACTTGATTCGTTCGGAAAAAAAATCCGGTGAACTAAGGTAGCTATGGAAATCATATGAAATCATCATGTTTAAGTCAGTAAATGATTTTTAAAAAAAAGTGGCTATTGTCCATAGCTGTGATATCTATGATGGCGTGACGGTTGGAGACAAAAACAAAGCTGATCTGATGCAATCCCTGGATTCCCCCTGCCGGGGACCGGGGATTATTAAATTTACTAATTGGAATTATCCAAGAGGAAACCCCGGAATTTCATGCACCATAGTTACCATGGTTCCCACCAAAATGCTACAGAATTTGAGTCTAAAACCGCAGTTTCATACACCCATGCTACATTTTGTTGGCTAATTCCCATGATATCCCCAATGTATCCCCATAACATGCCTGGTTTATGTTACCGTTGGTTTCATACCACCTTTCTTGGGGTAAAATCCGCTCGCTCTATTTAAGGAGGAATGATGTTACTAGAATATCAGCATAGAATGATGAATACCTTCACCTACAGTAATATTTAACACGCTCCGGAAACCATGGTTCAATCCAGGAAGGGATGAAATCACTAGACAATGATGGTTTTTTTCCATAAATGCACATTACCGAGGTGATTTTCCCATAATTTTATCTAATTGGTGGTATACCAAACCACCAACCAGTGATTAATGATTAACCATCATTAACCATCATTAACCATCATTTTCCCATAGTTTTCCCAACTTGTTTTTAAATCATCGTCCCAGTCAGACATGGCCTGCTTCCAGCGTGGGATTTTCCAAGGCCAAGTGCGTCACGCCGCGCTGCCCCCCTTTGGGCACGTACTCCGGGCACAGCTGGCGGAGGGCACGCCACGCCATGGTGTCATGATAAGATGTGGAAGTGGTTGACTAAGTTGACATGGTGCTTGATATCTTGATGTGGTTTTTGAATGTTTTTGATATATTTGTCTTTTTTTGAATCGTTTTTGAAGTGTTTGAAGTGATTCTTGGTTTTGTGAATGGGTTTTTAACCACATGGTTTCACGGTTTCACGTGTTTTTACACTGTTTGACATCAGGAAGGTGAGATATTGATTCTAATTGATTCTTTGGGTGGGTTGGACACAAAGAGTAGGGATTTTTTTGCATGAGAAGTGGCCATGTCCTTTCATGCATTCGCCGCGCTGAGAGATGTGGACATTACCCACAATGAGGCCATGGAGCCGTGGGAACGCCATGGAATGACCAAGGCCTGGTACGCCAGGTACGCCACAATCTCGAACTGGGAGATAACCCTATTGTTGCCTTGAGACATTGCTATATATGCTACTGGTATATATATATAATATATATATATTATATATATACTGACTCTACTATCTGGTGGATTTTGCGGTTTTGGGGAGTGTCATAGACCGTCCAGTTGTTTGATCTGACCCCAGCCCAACCCCTAGCTCGCAAGACAACTATAAGCTAATTCTATGTCGTTTGAAACGTTTGTTGGGGTTAGTGAACCTTCCGCCGCCACCACAAAAAAGAAAACAAAGTCCCCACCCCCCCCAAAAAAAAAGGATCACTAGGCTTACCAAATGTTTTACCACTGCCATGGTCAAGACATTGCATATTGGCCATGATCATCCATCCCACAATGGGATTCATTATGTTGGCCACTGTAAATCTCTACTGACCGTGGTATGAACATCCTGCAATATGGCGCTATACCATGCTATAACATGATATAACATGATATAACCCAACCTTTGACCATGGCATCGCATATGATCAATTATTCTCCAATGTTCTCCCTCTTTTTCGGTTGGGCGCCAGGTAGCTGACCCTCTTCCGATGCTCCGCTGCTTGGCGATGAGCACCATCCACTGCTCGCTTCTGCTGATCTGCGAATGCCAAGGGCGGCAAGGCGCTTTGGTCAACAGCCAGATCGTCCAAAAGGCGGTTGGCAGACAAGCGCCCGAGAGCTTGGGTCAGGACCTGCGGAACACCGCCCTGGGGACGGTGTCACGGTGGACGGTGACGCTGGACACTGGGCTGGAAGATGTTGGAAGGGTTTCCAGGAACATACCCTCTGGTAATTTAACATAGCTATTGAAAATTGCCATTTATTGTGGATTTTCCCATTAAACATGGTGATTTTCCATAGTTATGTTAGTTTACCAGAGGGTAACTATGCATCCAGGACTATGACTGAGGCAGTCGTCTTCAAACTCTAACCACCCACCAGTCTGCCTGATAATTTCAGCTGTTACCATCCCATCCCGTGAAATATACAATCCATTGGAATGAGCCCATTGGAACAAAGGGAGCCGCGCCACATGTAGGACCCTGAACAGGACCCATGCAACTAAAGGGCACAACAGCCTGAGGATGGTTGGGTATGGGTCAAAAATGGGTCATTTTTGCTCCCCAAAATACTTGGCCAGCCACTTCTAAATCCATTGGTACCCCAGTTTTGATCATACCCAGCCAAGCTGGGCTGCTTCAATTTCAACCCCTGTGCCTTCACTGTAATCTGAGTTGGTTGGATGTGATCGGCCAACATCTCTTGCAGGATCAACTCGCACTTGGCAGCTCTTCCGGGACCACTCTGGGCCTACGGTGCCAGGTCGAATCCAACAGAAAAGGGTGCATGACAAATGGGACGATGAGAAGAGGATACCACCGCACCATCTACCACTCTTATTTTATAACTTTACCATTCATATTGTACCCCACACAATGGGCCGGCATCTGGATGTGAAGGGTGGATTGTTTGGCCCACAAGGTCCACCAGAATCGATAAAGAAACTTGACCCAGGTAAACCTAGAGAACTGGATCTGTTCCAAACAAAGGATCAATGTCATGGCAGACTTAGATGAACCCAATGGAAACCCAACTATGGATGGAATTTGTTTTAACCTACATTTCTTGAAGGGCATTTCACATGTTCCATCTATCGTCATATCAGACCAACGGCCTATTCACAGCAGATTGATTGGTGCGTTCAACCCTTGTAGTCCCCAAGTACTTGGCTTACCAAGCTCCACCAGCAAAGCTCGCGCCTCTCCACCCAGGCTCTGGAGCAGCTGGGTGTATTGGAGCACTGATGGTTTCAATCTGAAGTCCTTGATGGCCTGGAACCTCAGGGGTCCAGCATGGCCTACCATGGCCTACCATGGCCCACCATCCACCACTTTGCAGCCATGGGGGCCATTGCAACGCTCTCTCATGGTCATTGACTTTGGCAAAGGCTTTGATCCTGAGCAAAAACACTGCACGGGCTGTTCAAGCAAATGTTAACCAAGAAACATGTAAATCAAGCAAATGAAGATCCAGAGGAAATGAATAGGTTATGAGGTTGCAATGTGTCAGGGTTGATCCGCCTGATTTTGCCTGGCTTGTATACATTTCTAACAAGGAAGAAGATCAAGAAGTATGGCATGGCTGGAATACGTCCCAGGTAAGTGGACATGGATGCCACCGAGCGCCTCGCATGTCGAGTGTGCAGCAGGATAAACACTTAATCCCTTCCGTTCGATCTTTTCATTCTGGGGTTCCATAAAAGGCGGCATTAAGAAAATCCAATTTGGGAGGGAGACTGGAGATTGTCGCATGGACAAAACCTGGTACGATATGTGGGTCATGGTCATCCAACCATTATATATTGTGAATCCTTCAGTTGCTTAAGTTGGCCATTAATGTGCATACTTAATTCCCTACAACGGAGCAACGGCGGTAGGACCATCCCCCATAGACCATGGCACACACATCTATCTATCATCTGTCTGTCTGCCTGCCTGCCTGCTATTTACCTAGAGATAGAGATATAGATATAGATATAGACATAGATGCATATACATATACGTACACAGAGATATATAGATATATATACATATATATACTGAGATTTTTTTTTTTAAATAGATATATACAAATAAACAGTATGCACATAGATTAACAGATAGCCATATACGTTCATTGAAGTATATGTATATACAGTTATAATTACTGTATACACAAGCCACACCAAACGTCAATGAAGCAACGTATAACGTATATTTTACATCAGCTGATGATTTCTGTCTCAGCTGGCCGCCAGGCTTCAGCAGGCCAAAGGTGCTGAGATCTGGATTCACCTGGCCAGCGTCTCAATGAGTGACAGGCTCCAGGATCATATTTCAAGTCAGCTGCCTGAGGAAAATTATCCACCCCGGGCATGGATAAAAAATCCGGATTCTAAGGATCATCCGTATCATCACTTGAGTCTAGAAATTCTCAGCCGATAATTTTCCATAGCCGCCATAGCCGCCATAGCCATGATGAGATTTGGTGAGGAAGGCCATGGCGCCTCTCGTACCAGCTGCTTGAAAGTCTCTTGAGCACCTACCGGAATCACAGCTGGAGCCATTTGCACATGGTCACATGGGCCATGGGGTAGTAGTGATAAACCATGCCCAATTGCAGCTATTCATGGCTTTGCCGCATCCACATTGCGACAAGACTCTCAGTTGTGGGTTTGCCCAAGAATGTGAGATTGAGTTTCTGCTAGTTCCTAGCCAAATGTCCAACATGTCCCAGCCAATCCCAGCCAGGTTGGCACATGTGCCACACCTGAGAGGTCTCCACGTGCCACTTCTGCTTTTATCTTGGCATTGAAGCTATAAACGTCGCGTTCCAAGGATTCCAAGGTCCTGGCGGCGCTGGCGCCCCAACTTCCAGCAACGTTTCGGTGGGTGAAACTCATCACCGCTACAATATGGGGTATGGGTCAAAAATTCTTGACATTCTCCCAAACATGATGGTTTAATGTTTAATACTACACACAGACCCCAAAGTTTGCCGAAGCCCCAAATATGCCAGTTGCACTACATTATCAAACATGTTTTAGACACGGAACAATACAATGACGCTATTAGGGTTTAGGTAAGGATTGGGGTTCGGGCTTTCGGGTGTGGTTTAGGGTTGACCATGGTGGTCGTCGTCGTCGTCGTCGTCGTCATCATCATCATCATCATCATGAGCATCGTCCAACTCATGGAGAGTCCGGGCAAACCTCAGGGTCCCACGCCAACAAGGTGCCTCGTGGAGAGCCACTCCTCGCGAATGGCTCATTGTAACCATGTAAGTTTGCTTGTGAATACGCAAATACATACCAAAATATACAATATTATATTGCTGTTTGGATATATATATATATTTGTATATACAGAGTATCTGAGGAAACAAACATAAACTTCAGTTTGGATATGTATCTGTGTGATTCTGTGTGTGTGTGAGCGACAAAAGTTATTTGAGGTTACTGCAGAAGGCGGGGCCAACCCTATCTGATCTCTTTTTCCATTCCCTGACCTCGTTTTCCAAAGCCACACTTGGTTGTCTTTTCTACGTCTTTATTTGTGCCTTTAGGTGGGTCGGGTGGACACACCTCGTTTCGCATCCAATCCTGTTTTTTTTGATGGGAAGTCTTACATCTTTTTCCTACCGCGCATGCGCACTCATACAAGTTCAAATGTGCACACACAACGAGTAACATCCCGCTTGATACCCACACAACAACAAGCACATTCCAGCAAAGAAACTCATGAGGGCCAATAGACCTCCTCTTGCCACCCAGCAACGGTTGAATGCTAAGTCAGCATTAACAGAGCCCCAGTTCACCAATATGGTGGGTACGGTACCAATCTTATAATATAAATTCACCACCACTATTTCGGGTGTCACCCTTGCAACTTTTAATAGTCAGGGTTTATTAATCCAGGGTTGACATTATGCCAAAGTCAAAAAACCTCTGGTCTGACTGTCCAATGCCCTTATCTAGGCTGAATATTTCACAAATCCTTCCCAGTATGAATCACTGAAAGAAAATAATTAGTTGTACATTGTCCCACATCAGCTTATCAATCTTGCTTGTAGGCATCAAAAGGATGTTGGGTGTTTGCATGGTGGTATTCAGGCTCAACAGCTAGCAGCTACCTCAACAAGGCTCCAAGGTAGGAACGCAAGCATCCTGATTTGCCAGAAGCAATCCAAAAAGTGGTGCACCGAGTTTTTTTCCACCAAAATGTATGCGAAGACCATGTTCATCCATTTTCCTCATACTTTCGATCAAATCACACAGGGGCACACACACACATACATGTACACACATATATATATATATACAGTGTATATGTATTAAACATTATTAAACTAATATCCAATCATGGCTAATCATGGCTAAAATTTGAATGCCCCATCCAATTTCCATCCTATGTCCACCCATTCGCCCCAGTCTTTGGCGACGCCCGCATCCGCCAAGATGTTGGTCGTCTGCAGATCGATGTCCAGGTCTTTGTTGGACATCCTGGGGCAGGCATAACTTCGGCCTTGCTTTCACTTTGCGGACTTATATAAAAGATATTAATAGATTATATGATATATATACCTGGGGCCTCAAACGTAAAGAAAATTCTGTACTGTTGGAACTGTGAACGCAAATGCATGTCAAAAGTGCGCAAACCTTCTAAACCGTTCAAAACGGCCCATTTGGATCAAACGTTCGAAAATTGTTTGTCACAGATATTTTGGAACATGTTGGACCAGTACTTGCAATAATTCTCATGGGTAGATGAAACAACTGCATTCTCCGAGCCCCACTGGCACTTCCAATCATTGGCACTCAGAATATGTTAGAATTGATACATTAACTATATAGCATCGCTAAGATTTCAACTGATGGATGGTGCCACATTATCTAGATCTATCATCCCTGGTGCCTTCACCTGATCTCCCTCGCCGGTGAGCTATGCCACAGATCAGGCGCGCCCCTGCCCATCATTTTTTCTTTCAGTGCTGCGCAGTGTTTCATATCGTCTTTGCATTTGGCCTTAGAGATGCATGATGGACTCGACCGGTCAACTGTGGCAATGACAGGCTCAGCATAAACTGAATGGCGTACAATGTTTGCAACATGATCCAAAAGAATTTAAATGGCATACGGTGGATGTATACATGCACGTGTGTACTTGTTGTTGGGTTGTTGGGCATTCCTCCCAAAACCTTGTGAGCTGGGATGGCTCATTCAAACCTGGCGAAGCAATGGGAACGTGTCCCATCGATACGTGATAAAGCGAGGAGGTTGGAATTGGCTACTTGTTGAACATTAGTAGCAAATTCCTCAGGAATTCGCATATATATATAGATGATACATATATATATAATATATGTATGAATATAGAATATAATTATTATATATATATAAAGTAGGTATAGGATTTTGAAATTACTTGTCAAACACCTTCCATCTAAGGTTGCAGTTCCTGGTGGCGTTCCAGACCGGGACGGTGTGAAAGCCAATAAGGAGGTGGTCAAAGCTGCAGCCCAACTTTTGGGACTGCGGGTTGGGGTCAACCTGTGCACGCTACATGTCACCGCTTTGTATGAGTTGATGTGCATCCCTGTCCCAAGTTACTTTGGCTTTGTATAGATGACCATTTCGATTTTTTTAGGACATGTGACAAATTTTGACGCTAAATTTCTATGAGCGATTGATCCAATGAACCAGCTTCAAGGTTTGCAAAGTTTGTCTAGCGCACATATCTCAATGCCCACAGTTCAGAACTTGATTTTTGACATGGATTTGCGTTCACAGTTCCAACAGTACAGAATTTTCTTTACGTTTGAGGCCCCAGGTATATATATACATACATACATACCAATACTTGAAGGCCCAGGCAAGAATATTATATTGCACAGCACTGCCCAAGGTTTGGTCTGTGAGACGCAGGGCTGGCAGTTGAAGCGGTTGCTGAGCTTTACAAAAAACCGTATAGCCAATAGGCCGCACAGGCCAAGAGATCCAGATCTCAGAGAGATAATGGATGCAATCGGTGTGGTCTGGCCAGAGCCTCAAGAGCCAGAACCAGAAGATGAGGAAGAGGAAGGGGAGGAGGAAATATGTGATGATGATGAGGAAGTAGAAGAAGATGGGGGACATGTTGTTCCAAGAGAAGATGAGGGACATGTTGTTCCAAGGGATGATGTTGCACCACTTGGGGTTGAAGCGGTCACACCGCCACCTCTGACTACCGAACCAAAACCGATTCAGCATGCTGGAAGCACGGAATCTTTCCCCAAGGGAGATGGACCTAGAGGTGGGACTTTAACAGCTATATAGTTTTGTGTTTAATCTGTGCCATATGAGTGTATTATATCAAATGTACTACAGTAATTGCACTTTGGGCCCCCCAAACATCCCCGGTGAAACTGCCAACATGTAGGTGATGCTGCCAGCATTGCTTCATCAAGCACTTCTGCAAGTGCCCTTCGCAGTGAGTTTGCAGCTTTGGGTTTTGACCACTCCGCCCCCAAAGCCAGCCCATCCTCCATCAGTGACACCGGAACCAGTTGACGATTCTTGGCTAAATCCATTATTTTTCAATCAATGGCATATGATTTTTTCTGGGTGATTAAGAACAAACTTAGTACATATCAATCATTCATACATTACATTACTTCACATTGCATTACATTACATTACATTGCATTGCATTACATTACATTACATTACATACATCCATACATCCATACACCCATACATCCACACATGCATGTATGTATCCATCCACCCATCCAATCCAGTCCAATCCAATCCAGTCCATGCCATGCTGACCGTACCATACCATACCATAGACATATATATATACATGTTTACATGCATACATGCACATATATTTATATATATATATATAATTTATTTATACATCATGTACTATACGCAATTGCCATATGTCCCTGTCTCAGGATCCAAGGGCCCAGCTCCGCAAGTTGTTGGAGTTGGAGCAGCAACTCAAGAACCTGCACATGCTGGAAACATTGGCAGCGTCACTCACAAAACCTAAATCTGATGTTCCCGATGGTACCTGAGCTTAAGTTTTTTTTTGGGGTGGATCTGTAGTGAACATCATAAATCAACGTATATGTATGCAATCATGAACATGTGATTTGGTCTAAGGTAAGACGATGGACAACATGGATACCTTACCCATGGACACAGAAGCTTTGGATTCTTTCCTGCACCAGGAGCCTTGTTAAAGTATATATAAACAACCTGTGTCTCCCCACCATGTGGGATTTGCTCTAGTGCCATTAGCTGCCAGGACATCCGTGGGCAGAGCAAGGTCCACCAGTTCAAAACTACATCTGCAAGCGCTGAGGACCCTGCGCATACAGCGCAATACATCTTAAGTCATTTGATTATATGATCGCGAGTTTTGGCCAGCTTGAAGCTGGGGATTTGCCACGCACTAGACATGGATTCTTTTCTGAGTAGAATATGTTTGAATATATAATATGTTTATGGGTTGAAAAATAAATCCTGGGTCTTCCTATGCATTTAGGTACTTCATGTTTAAACAAGTTCAGGAAGACCTTCGCACTTCCAGACTCCAGACCCAGCTGGTTTGAAACCTTGCCTTGGCATGCAGGATGCGAACCGTGTTCCTGAAGAAGTTTCGATGGCTCACATTGTGGAGGTTGGGTCTGTGCCCTTTTTTTGGGCTGGTCTACAAGTTGACACAACTCTTCGTGCAGGATAAGCCTGCGGTTCCTCCACGTGAATACCACGATCCAATGAGCGATGCCAAGGTCAGGCAAAACATGTTTCTGTGAGGATTTTCAAACCAGAATCAAATCTATAAACATATCAGATTAAAGCTTTGCATGCGGGAGGTAGCTCATGCCCATGAACCTGCACCAGAGTGCCCCAGCAGCATGTGTGAGGCCAGGTTCAACCTTTGATTCCCCCTCTATCAAGAAGAACGTACTTTTGGGTCGTGGGTTGTAGGGACTATTGAAACCCTTCTGAATCCATCACCCAGCCCTGAGTGGCCCTGAGCGGCCCTGCGCTTTCCCATCCTAACATGGCAGGCTGGTCCTGCAGCAGAGACTTTGCCACCACAGACACGACCGGAAGTGGAGGATATTGGTGCTGCCAAGTTGTCAGGACAAACACCCTATCATAAATTTATAATGTTGTTCATCTTAACATAAATAAATATAAATATATATATGTGCATGTAAAAGAAAGTAAATAGACAATGGTAACTGCTGACCATTTATAGCTTTGACCACTGACCCTACATGCAGCTACGGCTCTCACGCTGTCATGGCTGGCTAGGAACCTATCTTTTCTCATGGTGCTCTCACTTCGCCTACTGCCTGTGTCATTCAGGAGAACCTGCAATTGTTTATGTGAATACCCATGCGAAGATTATGTAGAAGAATCTGGCCACCTGTTTTTTAATGTTCAGGTTTACCATGGTAAGACACTTCCTCGAAAACAAGATGGCCGGCTTTCGTAATATATGCTTGACACTTTTCAGGAGACCAGCGTCACTGAATGCCCAAAGGAAGGCCATGTGGAGAAGGACTACAGTACATAGATTTTCCCATGTGCTTCCAGCTGTTGGTGACCCTTCCCATACATGCAGCTCCTCCTCGATTTTGAGCAGGAGCCAGTTGCCGAACCAAAGCCTGAGCTCTCAGGGCCACCAGCCCCAGTGGCACCCTGTCAACAGGACAATTACGCAGCTAATGTTGGAAGCCACTCTTAGTTGAACCTGTTTCATCTTGTAAGTTGGTTGCCAAATTCTCTGTTTGCTATATTCCAAAACATATGTATATATTTGGCGGTGTTTGTTAATTAAAAAGCCGTACATTCTGGTTTGCTGGCATTTTGAACTGGTGGGAAAGTTGTCCCATATCGCCCTTCCTATCATTTCTTGGCCAGGATGGTGGATTTGTCCCATACAAAGAGCGGATTAAGGCCTACTTTGACCGTTGGCCGGGGGCTATGGAGAAGTTTGAGGCCTGCTAGCTCATTTATTTTTCAACATATATGGCATGCACATTTGGAATACTCACCATTATTTATAATATGCATGTGTGTGTGTGTGCATGCATCTTTTTTATCCTAGGAGACCGCTGGTGCTACCCCTGAGTGTCCTGTGGATCCGGATGTGGGCAATGGGAATGAAGAGGAGACTGTAAACTTGAAATGTTGTTTTGCGATATGCATCCTATCCTGAAAGCTTGATTTCCAAAAGGCACCCACCAGAGCCCTTGTTAACTTGTTAAATTATATGTCTGGACATCAAGCATCTGAAAGTAGGACACTCTAGATGTGTTTGTGTATGTGTTGAACGGTTCTTTTATGGCGCTATGTATACACATATCAATGGACATGTTTTGCCAGGAGTTGGAGCGCCAGCTCATGGATCAACTCGATCGCCCTGGATGCATTAAAGACAATTTTGTCAACCCTGATGTCCAATGCCCCCCGAAGCAACGAGGCAGGAAAAAGAAAGTACCCCCTGCATCTAGCACTTCGGAACACAAGGGTCGCCCATCAGCAGCAGCATGTGGGTTTTCAACCAAAGGCATGACTGACCAAGAGGTTCATGAAGAGCTTGCAAAGCAACGTAGGGCAACAGAGGCTGAGAACAATGAGCTCGCACCGACCAATCCCAAGCGCAAGCGCACCAGGAAGAACAAGGATTCTGACCATGAGAACAATGAGCACCCACCCGCAAAGGCAAAGCGCACCAGAAAGAGCAAGGCTTGTGGCCATGATGAGAACCAGGAGACCCCACCCACCAATCCCAAGCCCAAGCGCACCAGGAAGAACAAGGATGCCGACCATGAGAACAATGAGCACCCACCTGCAAAGGCAAAGCGCACCAGCAAGAGCAAGGCTTCTGGCCATGGTGAGAACAATGAGGCCCCACCGACCAATCCCAAGCGCAAGCGCACCAGGAAGAGCAAGGATTCTGACCATGAGAACAATGAGCACCCAACTGCAAAGGCAAAGCGCACCAGCAAGAGCAAGGCTTCTGGCCATCATGAGAACCAGGAGACCCCACCCACCAATCCCAAGCCCAAGCGCACCAGGAAGAGCAAGGATGCCGACCATGAGAACAATGAGCACCCAACTGCAAAGGCAAAGCGCACCAGCAAGAGCAAGGCTTCTGGCCATCATGAGAACCAGGAGACCCCACCCACCAAGCGCACCAGCAAGAGCACGGCTTCTGGCCATGATGAGAACCAGGAGACCCGACCCACCAAGCGCACCAGGAAGAGCATGGCTTCTGGCCATGATACCAACGACCAGGGTGAGGAGCCATCTTCAACCAGTACCGCAAGCCATGTCCTTGAAGCAGGGGAGCATGTCCCAGCAGGTCCAACTGACTCCCAGGCAGAGGAGCATCAGGAAAGCAACGGCCCAACAGGTTCGTTTGGTGATGTGGATGATGATAGGACGTCAATGGTAGCAGTGGCGTCAGAAGCAGATCAGGCACGAGCAGAAACAAAGGCACGATACAGTAGGAAAAGTGCTGCCTACCACCGGGCAGTCAAAGCTGCAAAGAACCGTGGATGCACAGATGCAGAAGCGAAAGCAGCTGGCAAGGCTGTTTCTTGATTTACATATGAGGAAATGATAAGAATACTAGGGGGCGCAGTCTCATGTTTTAAGGTGTAACCATATTTGTGGGTTATAAACCAAATGGTATGTTTTATATTATATAGTACTATATGATGCATATGTACATCAATGACCGCAACTGCATCCCCAAGCATAGTTCTCCTGTCATATAGGGTTCATGTGCCACATACCGTAGGCAGAACTTTTGGTTGCATCTTTTGCTGTCCCTTAGGCTTACCGTGATACCCAGTGAATGCTGAGCCGCGTGTTTCACACGCTTTTTGACTTTGGGGTGCTGAGCTGACACAAAGCCAGCAAATGTTCTATGGGGATCTTAGGATGTTTCAATCCGCGCACTGTCCTCTTTAACACGTGCGGGCTGGAAATCGCCCACTTGATCATGTGTTTGGACAACTACTGGAGAGAAAGAAATGAAGATCATGCTGTCACGCATTCCTGCAAGGTTTTCTGTTATGCAAACTGTGATTGACATTGCTTAAAGCTAATGGGATTCTTTGAAAATATGGTACTACCTGAATGATTTATAAGAGTGTTCGATTCCATTACATCTGCATGATTGCTGGTTTTTGGACAAACCCCAAGTCATTGACGGATACAACATTGTCGATCACCATTTGCTTATTTACCAGCCGGGCCCCCGACGCAGGTCCTGTCAAGCATGGGCTATCTTACTCGATTGGCCTCCAAGGGTTTGGCTGGCCAGTTTGATGTCATATCTCGACCGGTGGGTGGTTCCTAAATTGGGTGTCTTCCGGATTGGGCAACTGTGCATAAATGTATTTCGGTTCTATATCGGATTTAGAAACCACCAAAGTAGAACCAAACACGTAAACCTACGTATTCAAATAGAAAGCACAAGGACCTCCCAAAAAGGTCCAACCAATTTGCAAATTGGTTGGAGGGATGTTAAAACAAAAATCCCTTCAAAGAGGGAATGCCAACTTGAACCATAATGTAGCCCAACATAGGATGAAGTACTACATTCCCCAAAAATGAGTTTTACATTGTGGTGAGTAACCTCCAAAAAAACGTGATGAGTAATCTTATTTGTGTATGAGTTTAACCAACTGGGTATTACCAACATGCATGTAAAGCTTACCAGCTGAGAAATGTCAGCCTTGCCCATTGCAGCGTCTCGGTTTCAAAAAGGCAGTTGGATCAGCTATTCAGATCTTCGAAGTCTAGCCATGCCGCTACTACAAGATTCCCTTCTTGTGCCATTGCTACAGATGAATGCCCCAAAAGTCATGGACTCAACTCTTAATTGACTTTTTGTCATACTTGGCTAGGTTAAAAACAAGTATACCTTCTTGGCGCCGGCCCTGAGGTGTTTATTGCCGTAGTGCCAGCCTAAGAGTGCACCCTACAATCTATTGATATCTGTTGTGCCAACCCAGCAGCTTTTCAAAACAAACTTACTGACCATTTGTTAACTTCCACATGTTGTTTGTTTAAGGTGCTGCTACTGCAGTGGACCGAGCTCTCGCCAATGAATTGGGAGTTGATAGAACTATTTTCAGGAGTTGGAAATGTTAGCCGTGCTTTCCGTCAACATGGCAAGGCTGTGGCCAGCTATGACAAGGAACTTGGTGGGGATTGCATGAACATCGAGCTCACAGCAGGGTTCTTGCCTGCCCCTAAGTCTGTTTGCTTTTTGAACCGTTAGATCGAGAAAAACTTGAGGAATCCCAATAGGTTTTGCTTTTTGAACCATTAGATTCATTAGATCGAGAAGTTACTTGAGGAATAAACCAACCCATATGACTGTGCCATAAATCAATATGATGACCTTCTTCAACCCGTGCTGAGGCTGGCAATTTGGTTGGTACTGTCTGCAGGCCCAAGCAGAATTGTTGGAAGAACATGGGTTATCTGCACTTAAGATTGTCAACATTTGTCAACCAATCCATCCCCCACATGGATGCTTACTGAATTGAACATGAACACCCCCAATACATTCATGCACTATAATGGGAAGAGCTAAGAACTTGGGTCCTCTAGCCTGAAGAGGTTTTATGACTTTCAAAGTTGAAACCCGGCATTCTTGAATTTTAAAAGTATCTGTAAGATTGCCATGTCAGGCGCTGGCGCTATGGTGCTTGCTGCTCCACCGTGTTCCAGTTGGACACGTGTCTCCCGTGGAACTACGATGAGGACCCGGCTAAATCCCATGGGGCTTTGCTACAATTTCATTTCGGCTGGGAACCTTACTATAGCTCGGTTACTTGGCATATATATATATAGTATGTCACGCAGACCCCATTAATACTGTTGATGGAAAAAATCCTGCACCAGTCCGTAAGATGGTTTATCCCGTAAAAAAAATCTCAATTTTGCAGGATTTCTTCCATCCACAATTCAGATAGTCCATCATTTCTGGGACAGCGGCCGGCCCAGGCTCACCTTAATTCTTTTGGTGGCAGAGGCAAGGATGTGCTGCTGGATTGTGGAGCAGCCTGTGGGTTCGGTCGACGCGTTGCCTTTTCACCCCAGATTGGATTGGCTGATCAACCATGTTGTGTATGTTTCTAGCTTGACTTGGGTTTTTTCTTATGCTTTCAAGGGCCACGGATACATGTTATTTCAAGATATATACCCATGCCGTTCTATCTTGAATTGGGGTCACAAAAATGAATCGTACTTCAGAACGTATGGTTCATGACCCAGGGACAATGTTTTTAAAAAGTGGAATCTATTTTGTAACCCTATAGAGGCTCATTCAAGGGGACCTAGTTATGGGGCATGGAAAACCTGAACTAAACCTCAAGATACCTCAAGTAATTGTTGTTTATTGCATCATTTTTGGGATTTCATGTCCACATGTCTTCCCCAGGTTTTTCGAACTGACTTTTGGATGATGCATTTCGGAGCAGACTGTCCAAAGCGAACAACTGTATGGAGTTCTGATGGTGATATCATCGCGAAGTTGGTTCCAGCCTCATTTATCTTGAGTTGACCTAATCCGATTTGATGCATGTAGTTCAGTTAGCAAATATGATGCACTGCGTTGAAATGACACATTTCCATTGTAGAATGTTTTCACAAAGACCACGTCAACTAGTGGAAGCCAACCCAAAATACACTTTAAGGATCAACAATTTTTGGGACTCGAGGCGTCTTTTTTGAAACCCCTCAAAAAAGTATTTGAGAATGGTTTTAAATCTATTTCGATGGAATGATCACTATAGGGGTTTCTGAGGACCTTGGCAGCCTGACGAAGGAGACCAAGGAAAAAAAACGTTCACTGGAAACCACATGTTCCATCCTCAGGCATAAACTTACAATTACATGCATGGTATATGCTATTATTGCATTCCAGGGCTATTGTGTTGGGGCGGGTACCCGTTTTAGAAACCATATCGCGTAGTGGATCCATTTGCCACCCGCAGGCACTTATCAGAATGCCCAGGGCATCAAAAAATTCAAAGGAGCGCCCACATTGAAGAACAGTCAGCAGATCCCTCAGTTACGTTAACTTTGCAGAACCGAATCTATAATCTATGAACAATCATCGGGTCATAAATAAATGGTTACGTTTCCCACAATTTTGACACGAGCTCAATTCTGATCACGGTACCTCTCCACGCTCCCAGGATCTATCCCTTGGGCTTTGGACAGGGGCTTCGAGATGTAATGAGCTCTTGGCGTTGCCAGCCTCGTTTAAGGCAAAAAAAAACCATTGACACCAGCAAGAGCGACCGGGAGTTGTTTGAAGAGTTGCCCCTAGACGATGTCTGGGAAGATGCAAAGCTTGTTGATGTGTATACTTATTTGAGAGCTTCGAAGAAGACTCTGATTCCAAATACTTGGGTGCAGGTCTTTGAAAAACTAGACACCCAGCTTGCTAGCTACCGGGATGCTTCCCACTCTTGAACTCTTGGCTGTGTGCACATAGGGTATTTCATCAACAGATGAATGGGTTTCCCATGGATGAAATCCCAATTTGATGGAAACCATGACTTACAGGTCCCAAACCATCAAAAAACACAAAAAAAAAGTACGCAAAAATCCCGCAAAAGTACGCAAATATCCCGCAAAAGTACGCAAAAACCCGCAAAAGTAAACAAATCGGGATTTCTTACCCGTGGGCATTTTCAGAAGATTGCCTAACACAGGCTAATTAACAGCTTTTGGTGGTGTGACCGCCAAATGTTTGGTGCACATGCTATGGACCAAAGGGAAAACAGAAACAACATATTTAAATCGCATTGACATGATGCCAAGTAGCATTCACCAGTTTGATCTGAAAGGGCAAAGATGTTGTGATGGTCAATTCTCTTTTCCATTTCATTCATGTGACCTATGTGGCTCAAGGTTTGTCTTGGGGGAACTATCAGCATGCGACCTGCAACCACTTTTGACCGTGGAGTTTCACTAATTAGGCACCAAAACGAAGATATGAACACCAGTGATCCTAATGCCGTTGAGGCCGCCTTGGCCGTGCCAGCCTCTGATGGGATAGTTTGAAGAAACAGTCGATATTTTGAGCAGCCCATGATCCATATCTCTTCTGACTTACTATGCCTATGAGGCCACACGAGCGAAGATCCAAGCCCTTCAGGCTCAGCTTGGCGCTGAATCTGGTGTGGATCCAGGAACTGGTTGGTCAGGCCTGGGTTTCTGTCGACTGCTAGAAGCCAGGCTGGGGATGCAAAGTCCATTTGTTTCACATACGCTTTCTATGTATGCAGGGTTGTTAGAGTGAAATCATTCCGTATTGGGCAATCTGGGAACCCTATGAACCACATATCTGGGGTGTTATTCATTTATGGGTTTTTGATGCTTATGAAACCATGACGTGTGATTTACATTCTGAATGGGTTGGCCTTCTTTACATAGGGTACATTCAGGAACAACCACATTGGTAATTAGGGGTGCTGGATGACTGAATAACCCCAAACCAACAGTGGCAAAGCCAGCAAGTTGGGTATATGTTTTCTTTTTTTAAGGGGCCTTGTACATAATAGTTGTTCATGATATGCCTACTATATACTTGCAATATTTACACATGCAGGTTTGCAGCTTAAAACAACCAATAACGGATTATGAATCAAATGGGCTAACTGCAAGAGCACATCATTTGCTGTAAAATTGCACCATCCACATATATTGATATAATAGAACACATGCATATAAAAATCCAAGTTAATACTTACTTATCCTGCAGCCCTGCTGGAGGACCCTTTCACCATGAGCCGCGAGCGGCCGGTGTCTTCGTTCCGGGGTTAGCGCAAGCTAGTTTGGGGGATCCGGATTTGCCAAAGTTGTTACGTCAACCAACTTTGACACTAGGCCAATCCTCTGACAGTTTGGGGTCTGATGAATGCACCCCGAAGAGATTGGCTTTCACACCGCCTGGGTCCCTAACTCCTATGATGGCCAGCCCTGTGCACCCAGTGCCTGATTCCCAGCTTGCACACCAATGTACTGGGTTCTCAGAAGCAACAACTACCCCTGCTACTCTTCTCTACTCACCGCCACACAATAGCCACCCACCAGCACCAACAGCCAGCACAGATGGACAGCCATCAGCTCCAGCCACGGCAACCACACCTGCCACCAATGCAGCTTTAGTACATGGACAGCCATTGGCAAACATGCAGCCAGCAATGACTCCTCCAGCCCACAGCACACCAGCCAGCACACATGGA
>Ga0126342_10004942_pt1 | contig 23036 bp, 20 predicted proteins | sample Cyp1metagenome_FD_92528 | JGI IMG/M metagenome (GOLD analysis project Ga0126342, IMG submission 92528) | Coral microbial communities from Lord Howe Island, Old Settlement Bay, Australia - Cyphastrea 1 metagenome | ecosystem: Host-associated > Invertebrates > Cnidaria > Coral ...
GTATGATTGGAGTATGTTGTTGTAAATTTGTAGTGCGTTTTGCCTGGGAGGCGCAAGAAAGCGCAAGGGCGGGCGCAAGATATATTAATATCGTTGTTCTTTTTTGTATCGGTCGGTATCTGCAGCTGTAGCGGCTCAGAGCTCATAGCTAGAACGTGTGGGACGTTAAGACCAATTTGACTAGCAACGCCATAGAGTACAGAACCTACAAGTTTTCCAGCACCGAGAAACGGGGCAAGCTCCTGAAGAGCTGGGCTGCAGCTGAAAGGTGGGCCAAGGAAAACAACGTTGAAGCTCCTGAGCCACCACCTGGTTTGAAGCGGCGCAAGGCCTGAGGGGAGATGTGTTTTGCTTGGATGTCCAGTGGCTTATAGGGGTGTCAGATTGAGGGGTTGATCTGGGCACGGATCGGCCAGCAGCAGTAGAATCAAGCCGAGTGAGAGAAAACACAGCTATTTGGGCTGCCACGAAACGACAGGACTTTAAACATCACGTTGCAGGAAATTTCAGTTTCATCAATCTGAAGCGGGCCAGTATATGATGATCCGCAAACTCCGTGGGAGAGACAGGTAGCGGCGAGGGCCCGCCGCCTCATGCTGCGATCAGAGAGATGGCAGCGGAAGCTGCGGAGCTCCTCAGAATCCTCAACTTCTGACACTTCGAGCTCCGAATCATCAGAGTCTTCTTCCGAAGGCTAAAAAAAATTGCGTTCCACAGGGTACTGGATCAGTGAACACCCCCTGAGCAACTTTTTGCGGCAATCAATTCTTAAATGCATATTTTAATCTATGTAATGGAACACAATAAAAACCCTGAAGAGCGCAAGGAAGCCCAAGGGTGGGCGCAAGGCCATTTCTTATAACACACCGGCAACTATGTTTTGATCAACCCCCATATATATATCATATCCCTATAAGATGAGGCCCCCTAGTTCTGTCTGTTGGTTTCAACTGAACTAGTTCGTGATATCCAGCGCTGAGGAGTTTGATCTCGACCAAGATGGATACCTGGCGGAAGAGACGTCCTTTCGTCATCGGGAGCTACCGTGTTTTTTCTGAACATGGTTGTAATCCACTGATGCATTAGTACTCATCCAATAGTATACTATAGATGTGTCTATATATATATAATTATGTGTGTGTATATATATATATACGCACAAGATGTTGACGCTCCAAGTGTTTCCCCATTGTTCCACGTATTGATTGACTCAGTGTCCTTGAAGGGTGCAAGTGATAGGCTGTCTTTTGCTGTTTTTAGGATGAAATGATACTTGGGAGATTCACGGAATACCATGCTTTACAGTATCCATTGGCATTTGGCTGTGAGTTTTGTAAACTAACCTTTTTGAGGTTCGGAGTCTCAATGCTTAAACTAACCTGTGCTGCACAGCTCAAAGCACTTGAATTGGTGCACAGCTCAAAGATCTCAAAGCTGGCAGCTAATTTCATCTACCCTCTGGTTATGACGGTATAGATGGCCCATTTATAGATGATTTACCTATTAAAAATGGTGATTTTTCCTAGTTATGTTAAATAACCAGAGGGTATTTTCTCATATTTTGGCTCTGGTTGCCTTTTGGTTTTGGCTCGTTTTTTGGGAAGCTCCTTCTGAGGAGATATCAATGAATCGGAGTTCATCAACATCATGAAGCAGACGTCCTTGTACTAGTAGCAATTTACAGCACATCCCCTGCATAAGTCGGCGGAGGGGTGCTTCCTTCGCGTGTACAGAAGTCTTCGGGTCCCCAAGTCGACTTGAACCGCTTCACTGACAGACTGCTGCCACGCTAAAGACACTCCAAACTTGATGTTGGAGCACGCAAATATTTTGAAGGGCATACGTTGGATAGATATTGTGTTATCATTACATCCTCAACCATTCACCACTAGGTGGTTGGCAGCAAAAATCGACGACCTGTTTTCCGTCTGTTCAACTCTGAAGCACACAAAGTGGTGATATCGTGGACAAGGGGGACCTGGATGACAAATTCATTCATGACATGTGCAGCTCTATTGAGGCGCCAGCTGCTGTTGGGGTGAGCGAACAGCTGAAAGAAAACTCTGCGGGATGGAAGACGAAGGGGTTTGTTCAGCCAATCGAGACTCCTTAAAACCTACTAAGTATTTAAAGTACCCTCTGGTTACTGGTTACTTAACATAGCCATGGGAAATGGCCCATTTGTAGATGGTTTACCTATTAAAAGTGGTGATTTTCCATGGCTATGTTAAATAACCAGATGGTATCCGAAGTTGGTACAGGTTCCATGGCAAAGATGAGACCCTCAGGCCATTTTCATGGCGAGGACAAGCTCCATGATCGCCACTTTCTGAAAGTGTGATTCCAGCTTGAAACTAAGCTGGCTTCTGAACACAAGACAGCAAAGGATATGGGGCATACCGTATACTCCAAAACTATTCATGTTTTCTCCAACAACTTTGACAACTGTCAACGAATTTGCGTGGAGATGGTGGATTCTGAAGGATTTTGTAATGTTTTGCCCAAACACGAGGCCCTGGATTGGGAGGTCCATTAAGAGACGCGGACCACAACCAGATCTTTGTTCTGCCATTTGGGTCCAGAACGGTCTCGCCTCCCAACATGGCCAGGAGGGGGACTTGCGTTCGCTGGGCTTGGGTCACCTACATTTCCGCGGGTCTCATATTTGTTTCCAGTCGGTGTTTGGGATGATGAAAGGGGCGAACTTATAGCTGCAGTATGCTGTGTGACAGTCAAGTCGCGACCTTGAGATCAGGTAGTCACCTCCAAAAGCTACATATTTTCGTTGCTGACGATACGAGCTTCACATCGTCTTCTTTACATCGACCAATCTGAATGGTTGCTAGAGTTGCATGCCTGAGGTGCCCCAGCCTTACCTCCAAAGACAGAGTTTGTTAGTTATCTCTACTTATGTTATGTGCATATCTATAATATCTATATATATAATATAATGTATGTATGTATGTATGTATGTATGTATATATATATAACATGATATAACATTGTATAACCACTACCATTGCACATCCTGTCTACTGTTTAGGTTTCACTCCCAGAAACGAAGGAACACATATATAAGTTGCCCGGGATTTTCTCAGCCTGGGTGTCCCTCCTTCGCCGTCCCTCCTTGGCAACATCGCCGCAGAAATCGTCTCAACAAAGAATGGAAAGAAGTACAAAGGACCGAGAAGCGGCTGGCAATCCATGCGTGTTTCACGTTCAGTAATGATCCAAAAATGCTGAGTATTCCCCATATTTTTCTCTATGTTTACGTACTGGAGGGTAAACCAGTCATCACTCATCACAATCCACTGTTTTCCCTGGGTACTCGTGGTGTGAAAGCAGGGTCTACAACCTGACCATAAGTTGTGGAAATGTCCCCAACGCGACCCAATGGTTCTCGCTTGGTTGCGTATTGATTGTTTAACGAGATTGTGCAATATCCGAATTCAACTCTTGGTTCCCGCAAAGGTTGGGTAGTTGTAGCTCCAAAGTTTCCTTTTTGTTTTGCAGCTACACTTGGGGGTACATCCCAGTTATGTATAGTTATGTGGGATGTATGATGTATCCCACAACTATTCATGAGTTAAACGAACCACTGTACCAAGTTCAACAATTTCCAATGGCTTCCCAATGTTTTACTGGTCAGCTCACCACATTTTAAGCGCCAGGAACCCTGACCCCGACATCCTGCTGGAATTGCGTCGGCCTCAGGGTGTCGCAAAAAAACTATACACCTTGGTGACTGGTTGGTGCACATATTATTTTCTTTTTTCATGTTTTTTCTTTGAAGCACATATGCAGGGACTTGTTTTCCAACGAAAAATGGAGGACATCATGACTACAGGACAGGTTGATTCATACCATTTATTAGGACTTCGGCTGGATCAATCCTGGTGAGTGGTTGAATTTTAGGTCCAGGAAAGCATCCAACGGAATCCAACAAAATGGGCCCGGCACATCACTTGCCCGGTTGTGGTCTCCTGAAACTCAAAATGTGACCCACATCCAAGCAAACTGACTTTCCAGCTGGGGCTGGAAAGCATGACCAACAGATTGTCAGACGACCAACAGTTTCCAGCTGGGATGATAAAAACACAGTTTCCAGCGCCAAAAACAAGTAGGAAAACATCGTGGTATCACAGGTTCAAAGGTGTCCCCATTGGATGAGTACTTCGACCCCCTATCAGCATATCGAGCTGCTTCAGCCCCAAGTACGAGTTCCATCCATGATATCTTCATCATTTATATGATTTTATATGATCTTATATGATTTTTATGATTTTATATGATTTTATATGACTTTATATGATTTCATCTGATTTTATTCCTTTATTATTCTTTTTTCATATTTGCATATATGATGATTATCAATGATTATCGGTATACTTGTGTGGCATTTGCGCAGTTTGAATATACAAACGGTAAGTGCTCCTGCCGTTCACGGCACGTGGTAACAGTTCTCCGAGCATTCCAGGGATGGTGACAGCTTTGAACAGTGGCGCGCCGTCATCAATGGTCCCCAGGCGGGAGACCCAGCCGCCCAGCCGCAGTTCTCGAAGTTCATATTGTCTATGAGTGAGGATGGTTAAATCCAAAATACGATTGTATAGGGGTATCATTGGGATAATTATTTGATATCATTAGGCTAATACCCTCTGGTAAACAGTCCCATAACATAACATATGGAACATCACCATGCTATTAATGGGTAAATCAACTATAAATGGCTGTCTGATTGGTGGTTGCAAACATGGTTTTTATGACTTTCCATATATTGGGAATGTCATCATCTCAACTGACTTTCATATTTTTCAGAGGGGTAGGTATACCACCAACCAGCCATGAGTGAGGATGGATAAATCCAAAACAAACACTCCAAAATGAGGTTGTTATTCACATCCCACAAGACCATGCTGTTTCATTTTCTTAGGGATGTTCACTTTGCAGGGGCAAGTTGTGTGGTCACGTGTTTGTCGTGCTGGGATCCAACCTGACGATTCTTCTGCATTTCCAAATTTCCAGAGCCCTTACTTGTCATGGATCAATGGATTGGTTTAAGGGAGAATTTACAGGAAAGCCCCATATTTAATGGGAAACTCTATGGTTTCCTGTAGATTTTCCCTTAAACCAATCCATTGAATGGAATGATGCAACAGTGATTGGGCTTTGGCCACTTTGCCACGCTCTATTTCCAAAGTGTGTAGGCCCATCATCGTGCGGGGGCTTCTCATTCCATATTTCATTCCATGTTTATGGATCCCTTTAAGTGACCTTTTAATGACGCGTGAAACTACTTTGCCTACTCTTCAATATTGCTTGCATGCCATATCACTAAGAACAAATATACCTTCCGGTAATCAAACGTGGGAATGGTAATTCCTCATAAATGGAGTGTGCTCATGGAAAATTATCGAACGAAATGGTGGATCTTCCATTGCCATGCTTGATTATGGATCTTCCATTGCCATGTTTGATTGCCGGAGGGTGTACATATTATTATAATATATTATAATGTTATATTACTGGTTGGTGGTGACTGGAACATGGCTTTTATGACTTTCCATATATTGGGAATGTCATCATCCCAACTGACTTTCATATTTTTTGGAGGGGTAGGTATACCACCAACCAGATTAATATTGATCCCAGGAAGATGTACTCTTTCAAACACCTCTATGCCTCTATGCGATCCAAGATGTGCCTTGCCATTATTTTCCCTTGTCAGGAGTCGCCCTATGAGGGAGGTCGCTTTCAGCTGAAGATCCTCTGTTCAGCCAGTTATCCCTACGCTGCGCCACAGGCAGTGGGTTGGAGTATCTGGAGGCCACTTGTTGAAATCATGGGCTGAAAGGAATTTGAATACCCTCCATTTTCGATTGCCATGTTTGATTGTCAGAGGGCAATCTTGAAAGTTTTGGGATGCCAGTTTTTTGTTGAGTCTTTATTAAAATGGGTGATTAATTGCTGCGCAAAAAAACGTCGACGGAGTGGGCCTGTGGTTCTTGCTTTTGTGTTAATTCGAACATGATGTGTGGGTAGGCAGCTGCGATATCCTCACATCTTATCCAAATCTGACTCCTTTTTGGGGGGCCCCGTTGTTGTCCCATCTTCCGCCGTTTCTCGGAGCTTGGGATTCGCCAGGTGAGTTTTGAAACCAAAGTGTTTCATCCCAACGTGAACTTCAACACCGGCGAGCCACTGGACGACGAGTTACCAGCGGTAGGGGATTCGTACGGATACCATGACCTTCCAAGGTCCCAAGGTTTGTTTCGTTGTGCTTAGTCTAACCCCAATGTCTTTAACCCCATCATTTCACTGCCTATCACTACTGCCTTCCAAAGAGCAGAGGCAGAATCTTTGATTACATCAAGAATGCAGAATAAACAAGACCGGCCTTTAAGGAGTTCCAACAAGTTCCCTTCGCTTCAGCTTGCCATTACTGAATCCTAAAGATAGCATCCATGACGCACATGCTCCACAAGAAAGGTAGCGCGCAATGTGTCACACCAGATCTTCGATTTTGCAAAAACTTTAGTCAAACCATCATTTGAGTCTTGCCCCCTGTTTTTTGATGGTGTTCACGGGTTTTTCACGGTCTTTTCACGCACTTTTCACGCTATTTTCACGCACTTTTCACACTTCAAAATGGACCAAACAAATCAAAACAATGGTTTAGACAAAAGAATGCTTCAGATTTTGCAATTTGCAACTGGATCTGACCTCTTGGCAGATTCACGTTTTTCCTCTCATACTTGCTTTCCACCCACTCTTCATAGCAATACTTCTGCCTGGACTGAGCCAACACGGTTTGTCCATGTTAGTCCATGTTAGTCCACTCTCTGGATGTGAAACAGTTTGTGGCTAGATAGAACTGATTTTCTGCAGTCATCTAAAGACAAGGTTTAACGTTGTGGTTAGTAACCCGTTGTGGAGGAAGGTCAGGGATATGTAGGATATGTATTTCTATGCGATTCTAGAAAATGTGCCAATTAAAGCTATTGATGCTGGATTCTGGGGATTTTTGGCTATAGATGGCTATAGGGCAAGCGGTGTCTTTCCTTTTCCTCAGCACGAGCTGAAAAGAAAGGAGCCCAACCACATCCAACCACTATTTGGCCACCAATCTTAAATGTACCAGTGTAAACACATAACAACATCTATTTACCAGATGCATCCCTGAAACAGGGAGGCGTGTCGCATCTTCGCATCTCGGAAGCTTCATCGTCTGCAGGCTATGTGTGGACATCTTGAAAACCGACTGGAGCCCTGCTTGGACTCTCCAGCGCCTGGCCCTGTGAACAGATGGATTGGTGATGAGATATGAGTACCATCCAACACTTGGGGGCTACCCAATTTTGACCCATATTCTATACAGAATTAATCATAAATATACATACGTTCGCACGTACATACATACATACCTACCTACCCTGAATATTTATTTGTTACATTTTTTTGTCCATGGCAGATTTTGGTTCGATTTCAGTCCTGTTGTTTTGACTTGTCCATGTCGAAATAAACATGTCCATGTCCATGGCTATTTCCTTCCTTTTCCTGGGAGTTTACGCCCAGAAAAATCGACCTTTTTTACGCAAAGTAAAGTAAGGTCAGCCCAAAAAGGTGGCAAATACAAAATTGACCACTTTCCAGGTCCGTAACAAGAAATCCGTAAGGGCAGACATCTTGCAGACGGATAATGATTTGCATCCTTTCGAAGATCCGGGCATATGTGTATACATATATATATTATATTATATATATGATATTATGTCATATATATGTTAATATATATGTATATATATATATGTAATGTGTGTAGGATAGACAATATGATCGAATGCATATAAACATGGTATATATATATAGGTACATATTATATATATATATACACAAATATGCGTATATGTATATGATATATATATATATGATATATATATATGATACATATATATATATATATATGTACACATATGCATATGATATGTATATATACATTTTCATATGTGATATGTACATATACACTATATAATTACATGATATATACACATATACAATGTATATATTTTTTGGTCAGATAATAGTTTATATATATATACATACAGCACACATATAATATAATTTATGTTAATATAATAAAAACATATAATAAATATATAATCAATGTTATAATTATATATATATTGTAACATACATGTTATATACATATGTATGTGTATATATTTATATATACACAATATATTTGCACTATAATATACATGCATATATATTTGTATGGCATGTAATAATATATAACATACCTTTATAATATAAACATCATACAATTTATGATTTAATGTAAATATATATACACATACTTGATTCCATGACTTATTTTATTAGTATACATTATTCTGATATACGTTAGATAATTGATATATATATATATACATATACGTATACCTATACACATACACATATATATATATATATATATACACATATTTTCAAAAATATTACACATGTATATAGTATATATTTACAATAATATGATATATATATATATATATATCATGTACAGTATTATTTAAATATACATATATATATATATATATATATATATGGATATATTAAAATTTATTTGTATAAGATAACATATATATATATATATAATGTATAATATATATATATATATCATGTTTTATGTCAAGTATAGTTGATATAATGTAATTATTGATATATATATATATATATATATACACATTTCATTATAGTCGTACGTATATGTCGTCCTGTCTGCGCGCTTTTAGTTGATTTTGTTGAAAAAGTAAGGTATAACACAATATTTTGGAACACCTAGAAGACCTTGGTTCAGTTTGCCAGAAGAAATGTTCAGCATGTTGTTCTGCATTTTTCAGAGCCACGGAAACAAAGACATCTCTCACTTTGGGGACAAGATGGTTACTTTAAGCCCCCTTCACTGGAGATTCTCCCATCAGTGGATGAGAAAGGCAATCAGGTTGTCCCATGTCCCGCATTTTTTGAATTTCTACTCTTCTGTTATTTGACCATATAGATTGTCATTATATAGATAGATAGATAGATAGATAGATAGGTAGATAGATAGATAGATAGATATAGATAGGTAGATAGATAGATAGATATGATTATCCCATATTTTCCCACATAGCCAGAGGGTACTTTTCTTTCGTGCGATCAAATTTCAAATTCGACATCCTGACTGCGGCCTCCAACAGCCTGAGGTATGTGTGCAGAGCAGTGGTGTCGTTGTTGTTCTGCCCTCAGACTTTGGGAAACTGCGGCCTCCATGTGGGATCCAAATTTCCCTGCAGTAATCCACAACTTGGAGAATCATCCCACTAAATAACTGGTTCATAACCCTAATTCATAGTTGCCTAAGTAGGGTTATCCCAGTTATCCCATAACTGGCTTATAAGTAGCCTAGAAAAAAGTCTGCGCTTCGTCTATGTTGCGAACAGAAAAAGGGTTCCCATGGCGTTGGACGAGGCGTGATCCGAACGCTGACAGCCCGTTGAACTGCGATGCCGGAAATCTTTTAAGTCTCTTGGTGGCACGTCGGGTCAACATCTGGCCGAAAGATATCCCATAGGATCCATGTATGCTATATATGGTAACATTTACCATAAATATACCCCAAATGTTAGCATATATAGCATACATGGATCCTATGGGTATGGAAACTGCCATCCAGTTTCAACAGGAGTCTTAAAGAGCTACACTTAAATGTGTTCACAACTTCGCTGACTGAATCATGTTCTAGTGACTTGATGACATAGTCTGGTTGGTGGTTTGGAACATTTTGTTTTTTCCCATATATTGGGAATCATAGTCCTAACTGACTTTCATATTTTTTAGAGGGGTAGGTCAACCACCAACCAGTAGTGTATTCAAAAATACCTCTCCAAGTGGCTTTTGTCATCGCCAGGCTCCAACCAACTCACGGTCGATCATCGTTTTGTTATCGCCAGGAAGTGGCGATTTGCGCGGGTTCAACTCCATGGCTCGTATGTCACCTGGCGACCATCGAACATCAATGTTTTATGGCGGTACCCTCTGGTTATGACTCACATAGCCATGGTATAGATGGCCCATAGAAATAGATGGTTTACCGTTCTTAAAAATGGTGGATCTTTCTATGGCTATGTTAAATATCTAGCTGGTAATTCGAATCGCTAAATCACCTGTAAATGGTATCATTTTCCATAGTTATTTCATGTTATTTCCATATATATTAAATGCCCAAAGGCTTCATTCGTCAACAGTTTTTCATAGCAATTGTATTATTGTATTATATATAGCCTGCGTTGAGAGATGCATCAAGTCAGAATGCGCAAAACATGCACAGCTCCTGAGGGTCTTGAGCCAGACATTGCTTTGTCGCCAGGAGTGCCGGAATTTATGGCGCTGAAATGCGGGGAACAATTTATTATCTTTATATATCTTTATGGTGTTTTTTTATTTTAATTTTTTGATTTCTCCCTCCTCTCTGCTGTGCTGCGTTTCTGATTTTTCTGTTTTTTTTTGTGTTTCTGTCCTTTTTGGTTTCTACATTTTGTTGTTTTTTTCTTGTTCTTCTGTCTTTTTGCTTCTCTGTTTTTCTGCTTTGTTTTTTGTTTCTCTGTTTTATGTCATATATGTTCTTTGCGTTGTTGTTTTTTTCTGCTGTCGCTGCTTTTTGTTTTTTTCTACTCGCTTCTTTATTTTTCTGCTTAATTACCCGTGCATCTACAACTATATATATACATTATGAACAGCACCAGCAGCACAAAGAACAAGCGCAGCAAATACAAAAGGATGAACAGGAACAACAAAAGCAACAAAAACAACAGGAACAACTATATACAAAGGCAAAAGAGGAACACAACTAGAACAAAGTTGTCTCTGTTTTCCTTGCGGGGGAGCGCCTGCACCTTCCCCCAATGCCCCCTTCCAGCTGTTTCGATTTTGTTGTTTCGTGTTCGTGCTTTCATTTTTGACCTTTTTGGTTTCTTTCGGTTGGTGTAAAGACCATCAGATGCAATTGAGCTGGTCAACAAGTTAAGGTTTCACAATGCTTCAGATATTATCCAAAATTCGAAGGTCGTCACGCAAAATAGAAGGTTGAAGTTCAAAAATGCTGCAAATATCATGTGCAAAATCCTGCAAATACTATGCAATAGGAAAGGGTCTATCTTCCAAATGTCGCAGATGCCGTGCAAAATGAGAGTTTTTATCTCCACAATGCAGGCGGACGTTGCAGAATGCTGAAGGTATTGTAAATACCACGCAGACGCAGTTGTTTGTTTCTCTGCTTTTTTGGCCTTGATGGTTTCGCCAGTTTTCTTTCTTCTTGGTTTTGCAAAGCTTTACTTGCTTCTTGACTTCATGGCTTTGTTGGTGTTCACTGCAACCAAAGCCACAAGAATAAGGAAATCACAACCACGGCCTACACCCAAACAAAGACCACAACATCAACAGTTGTTGGTGCGTTCCTCCAGCAACAGCACCACCAACAACAACCACAACCACAACAATAGCAACAATGGCAACAATGGCAACAACCAAAAAAAAACTATTACAACTACAACTGCAACTACGCAACTACAAAAACTACAACAACTGCAAAAACTACAACTGCAACAAGAATAGGAAAACAAACCAGAACCCACAACTACCAGACAACAACCAGCAATCAACAACAACTTGCAAATAGAATGCAAAATCAAAGGTTCCAGCGCCCAAATGTTGCAACTGGCAAGCAAAGTGGAAAGTTCCAGCTCCCAAATGTTGCAGCTGGCAAGCAAGATTCAAGTACGAGCTCCCAAACGATGCAACTGGCGAGCAAAATGGAACCAACATGTTGCAAATGGCTTGCAAAATGGAAGGTTCCAGCTCCTAAATGCTGCACATAGTATGGAATTTCACCGCCAGAAACCAAAAAAAACAATCCTAAACTATTAAAAAATATATAAATTCCCTTAACAAATTCCTACCCCATTATTTCCTGAAATAATGGGGAACATGACATGTCAACGGATTTAGGGATGCCATGGCTTTCGTGAAAAATCTCCAGAAACCAACCATTCGTGGATTTGGGTCAGACCCAAGGTACACCATCGAGCACGCGATGTCATGAGTCGTTTCACATTTTCAGCGGCGAACATTGTGTCGCTGCGCCAAAGACTGCGCGAAGCTGTGGCTGTCGTGCTGAAAATGGTGGAATGACATGCGCGGCTGGCTGTGACTCAGTAATGTGGGTGAAACAATGCCATAAATCACCCATTTGGGAATGGTAAACATACCACCTATATATATATATCTATTTATGGTTGATATCATTATCTTGGATGAATTGCAACAACCTCACTTGGACGTCACCAGAAATAATATGAAATAATTGTTATTTCAAGGGTAGTCGGCGCGCGGTCAGGGAAGATGGGAGGCGTTATTTCAGGTTGGTGAGTTATCGAAAATGTATCCAGAATGTTACTGACTCCCACAATGGGATGGGTTGAATCAAGAGGGATGGAGATTTGACCAACAGAAATCATGGCATTCTTGGACACCTGATACAATAGTAGGATCGTTGAATAGCGTTCCCCCCCACACACATTCCAGTAGCACCATGACGGAGTCCAGTCCTTGAGGTTTGGTTATATTCTATGTAGTTTCTACAGTACTCAGGATACCCATCATTTCACAATACTTCACAGATCCTTTTAGCAACAGCTGCTTCATCCAGGTCAGTTTGGCTGCATGTCGACCCTTGCCCTCTTTGGCTCGGGTAGGGTAGGACGAATCGATGAATTGTAGATCATGAGTCCGCAAACAAAAAAACATGCAAGCCAAGCAGACAAAAAACAAATCACAATGAAGTGACGTAGACGTGACATAGTTTGATTAGCAATTGATAGCAATCTATTCGTGAACTTCGACCGTGTGCTCCTTGAGGTGCCCCAGTCATCTTACGCAGGATTTAATAATGTTAAATGTGTGTTTGTCTGAAAATACTGTCTCCAAAAAACGCTGGTCAAATGGCATTTGTTTTTGTGATATATATATATACATATTTACCCAATTTGCAGACATCCATGTGAGTTTTCACGAGTTTTCCAGGTCCATTTGTTTCATAGACACAGCACCTCTGGCAAGCGCTACAGGTGCACCCGCAGGGGATGGATCTGAGCTATGGGCATCCATTTTCCCACCAAACATGGGCAGCCAGACACAAAGATGTAGATAATCTACCTACAAAATCCAATATGTCATATGGGGTGGTGAATAATCTACTAATCTACCTACAAATATGTCAACATATGGGGTAAAGATGTATTTTCTTTTCACAGACTCAGAAATAGTTTGGTTTCTTGGTTGGCATGGCATGTGCAGTCAAGCATATTCAACCAGTTGCAGTTTTCTTCTGAGGGCAATACCTAAGGAGCGGAAACTGCTTGATCATGATGGCACCATTCTGAGAGCATCTTTTGGTGATTTGGTTTTGGCAAAACCAGAGACTGAAACGAAAGCCACCTAGCCAAACCCCCAAAACCGGAGAGCGGCCTTTGTTGGGGATATGAAAATGGCTGCCATCTTTAAAAAAACACGCAGTTATACAGAATCATACAAGCATGAGACACTGAAGAGTGTTCACACGTTCAAAGCATTTGAAAGCTCTTATTGATGCCTCATCGTGAATCTTGGTTGGTTATTTTGGTTAGGTAGTTTAATTTTAAGATCCAAAACAAGTTAAAAAGGTTATGAATCCATATGAATCCCTCATTTGTTAATCAATCAATCACCACCCCAAGCATTAAAGCAATTTGAACCATACTGTAACTCGTGCGTTTTCCACTTCCCACACAAGGTGGTTCTTGGTGGTGATATTACCTCAGTGACCCCCCTAACAACCCTCGTTTTTTTTTTCAGGGCGTATGAACCACACAGAACCACTGATAAGGGCTGAACAAAAGCAAATGTTATAAAATGTTATAAACAGGGTCTGAAAACGTGGAACCTAATGGAACCTCATGGAACCTCCCAATCCGTTGGGTCGTCATCATTTTCCCTGGCCATTTTTCCCCATGAAAAATGGCCAGGTCGCTTCCGTGTCGCCATCGCTTCCGTGTCGCCATGGTGCGCGAGGCGGGCGGAGGAGTCCATAGCTTCAGAATCACATGTGGATCATATGGGCTAATTACTAATATATGGCAGTATGATAATGACATATGGGAATATTATACTGGTTGGTGGATGTTTTTTTTCCATATATTGGGAATTTAATCATCCCAATTGACTCATATTTTTCAGACGGGTTGAAACCACCAACCAGTATACTTCATATCATATGGGAATATATTACATGATCATGAAGGGACTTTTCACATCTTTTCACAATCCCGCTCCAGCTCAAGGGTACGCTCCAGCTTTTCATTACAATAGTGAGATAATGTGGGATAATTATCCAGAAGCCCCTTTGTTTTCCAGAATCACTATCAATAGTGGGACATAGTGGGTAATATTATAATATGATTTAATACAATATAATATACTATACTATTATACTTTAATATAATACAATACAATGCAATATAATATAATATAGAATAAAATATAATAATATAATATGATTTAATATAATATGATTTAATATAATATTTAATATAATATGATTTAATATAATATAATATGATTTAATATAATATAATATAATATTATATAATATTATATATATAGGATAATTATTAGGGATAGCTGTCATAAACCAGTGAATACCCCATTCATGGGATTCTTTGGAGGTTTCTGAAGTCATTGGGGATCCCCAGTCGTCACCTGACTCAGTCATAGTCCAATGACTTGGATGATGACTCGGGGTACCCCCATGACTTAGGAAACCTTTACATATATAGATGAGTCAAACTTGGACAAAGAACTTGATTGATTGGTGGTTTCAGATTGTTTGTTTACCTTCCATTCGGTATCATTCGGTCCATTCCTCCCTGGCACTTTTTGGGGTTTGAAAGATGTTGAAAGCATGAACTAGTTGAAACTTCAGGGTTTCTCGAACCCATTATTTAAATACAGATATTACACATATGTAGGCAAATGATAGCCACTTGTTTTGGGAACAAGTGGCATTTTGCCTCTACCCATTGTCCCCTCCAAACGTAGGACTAGGGCATGCCAGGGCAACCCTGTTGTTTGCTATCCCATGATATCCCATTAAATCCCAATAATCACCATTAGTTTGGGTTCTTGGGATAATGAATCCCATGCGATCTCATTGAATCTCATTAAATCCCATGAAATCCCATTCAATATCATTAAATCCCATGAAATCATATTGAATCCCATGAAGTCCCATGAAATTAAATCCCAATATACATCTCATTCAATCCCATGAAGCCCCATTCAATGAACCCCTAGTTGTTCTTGAAGTCAAAAGATTTGAGTCAGTTCCTTCACAATTCGCGCGCACGAGCGCTCCAGGTTGACGGCCGAGGCCATTTGTTCGGACCGGCTGGACATATCGTGGGGAATAGAACAATTCCCCATGGGAAATTTGTCATAACAATAGAAGTTGATATAAGCTATACCAGGTATATAATTCCAAGAGTATAATTCTGGTTGGTGGTTTGGAACATGGCTTTTATTTTTCCATATATTGGGAAGAATAATCCCAACTGACTAATATTTTTCAGAGGGGTTGAAGCCACCAACCAGAATTACAAGATCATGAGGAATCATAATATGATTGTAATTCATGGTGATATAAATGTACAGAAATATCAAGGGGAATCTAGTGGATATTGGTGTGTCTGAAAATGGGGTATACCATCAACTTTCTGGTACACACACTATTTTCAGACAAGCCCATATGATTCATGGTGATAGAATGAAAGGATTTTTTTTTCATGGGGAATCTAATATAATGGACTATAATGCAGATATAATGGAGATGTGATGGTCATTCAGTAAGACACAATTGGAATTGAATCGTTTAGCCTCTGACAAAAAAAGTGTGGAAAACGGATCGCTTGTGAATGTTTAGCTATAAACTATAGATTGTATTGAAGTGACTATTAATCCACTTTTGAAGTGACTATTAATCCACCCAATCTATATATATATATAAACCTTCATTTAGTTAGACTTCCAATTGCTATGTTTGACACATTGACACCTGAGGCCTGAGCATGGATAACTCATGATCAGCAACATGGATGGATGAAATCTATGGCTGGGACATGGCTAAACTCATCATGAATGCATTTAAGGATCATGGGGACAATGCGCTGATAGTTGATGATTTATTTTGATATGTGAATATACAATGTGTGCTGTATATTCAAAGAACAGGACGGTGGTTCCAACATGTTTTTTTCCAATCCTAGGTGGGATGATGACTGACTGAAGGGACTAATAGGTTTGGAATGGATTGAGAGCTCTAACCAGATGGGCGATGTGAGTCGAACACCAGTGGCGACAACCCAGGAGCCAACTGGGAGCTGGTTGTAGTAGGAACATGTAGGAACTCCAATGGTGATACTGCGGACAACCTTACAAAGTCAAATTTTGGGGGGTTAATTTGGTCGAATTCCCGAAATTGGATGGGAAAATCAGTGAAAATCTCCATACTTCATGGTAAAATCTTGGTTTCCTGTAAATGTAAACCAATCCATGAGGGCCTTTTTTTGTTGCCACCGGGTTACCGCCCATGTTTTTTGACGTCCCGCCAGTTTCCCCGGCGCATCGTAAGCTGGATGATGCCTGGGTTCCAGAGCCGGGTGTCGGGCCGGGGGCAGAATGGTTGTCCTGCTTGACAGGTCATTTTGAAGTCATGAAATGGCTGTAATACTACATCCTCCTTTCCAAGTAGTTGCTTTTGATATCTTTGATGCGTTATATCTCCATCTTGATTGGGTTGAGGTATGTGCATACTTGTTCTGAGTGGTTGGTTGATTTTCAGTAGGGCTACGACCACCGCCTCCTGGGTAGGTGAACATAGGGATGTTCACCAGTTTTTGTTTGAAACATACCCATTTAATGGTTAATAGACGGGTCCCGCCAAGTGAACTAGTATACAGGCAAAGGATGACAATCAGTATACCAAGCCAGCATAAGCCAGACATTCTATCTTCTCCCAAACGACAGCCGTTCTTGAAAGTGCGCCGGATAGGCGACAGAAGTGAAGGGGAGAACTCGTGACGAAACCTGCTTTCCCATGAAAGAGCCTGACCGGTGATAATGACTGTAAACCGCACATGAACCCCATTGCTTCAAGGTTTTAAAATCCACAAAAGTGGATATTGGGTTGACTTTTGGTGGCATGATCATTATTTTTACCGTCAATGGAAGCTGGTTGATCAAAGCGCAAATCAATGGTTCCTTCAGGCTTCGTCTCGGTGTCTCGGTCCGACAGTTCAAACCATTCGATAGAGATTGGATGACAAAGATTTGGCTAAAGGATTGGGATTACTGTCATCCTTTTGATCTAAAGCCACCACTTTAGGAGACTGGGTCCCGAGTTTTGGATAGTTTTAGTACATATATACAGTAAATACTTGGATGATCAACTATCTTTCCATCGGTATATCCATCGCAGCCCAGACTTGTGCTTGTCTTCTCTACGCAAGTTCCAACTGCAAGGACACACATTTAACATGAGTCCAAAGAAATCGGAAAGACATGGAAAGACAATCTACATATATATATAACACAAGTCAGAAAGAAAGTGAGCCAGAACATCTGAGTCAACAGGCACAGGATACGTCAAACAGTTGCCTCAAGAAGAACCTGTCTTGAAAATTGTGTCTTGAATGTAGTGTACCATTTTTTATGGTTTCCAACTTCACTTTCCCATGGGATGTCCGAACATGTTGGTTTGTCAGTCATTATCCATTTTCATAGAGGAGAACTTCCATAAACCATCCAGCTATTGGGGTACCCTTAAGGGTGCCCCCATGGGTACCTTAAAATCTTGGCGATTTGTAAGGCTGCCTTCGAGCTCCATTTGGCGGGCGATCCCAGGGCCGATGGCGATCTGTGAACAGAGAAAAACTGGAAGAGACACATCTATAATCATCCTGGAGTACATAGAATATGGAAATAAAACTCGGAATATCTTGGAAAGTCCATGAAAGTCCAATATTCTATCTACTTCAGGATCTTTGTGTATATTATGAACATTTATAATCATTTATAAACGTATTCTGATTAAAAAGGAATCTGTCTCCTGAACGCAGACTACTGCAGCACTCGAAGACCTTGGTAGCTTGGATGTCACGGTTTTACAGCCTTCAAATAGCTATTTACTAAGTCACTAAGTATATAAGCTAGTATAGACCTAAGCATAGGGAATAATTGTTTGGTTTTACTATATTTTACTTGGGTTTGTGACCACCATTACCATCATTTTCAAAAAGTCTATAGTAGCCCAAAAACATATATGGCTTTGGTTATACCAGTACATACTTGTGGCATCCGAAATATCAACCATAGCAGTGGAAGCCCCCTTTTCAGTGGAACACTCTTCTTGGAAACACCAAGTGCCTCAGCTCTGGGACCATCTCAACCCTCTCCAGGCTCACATGGAGACGCGTTTGCGCGCGGCTGTGACGGTGCACTGCTCAGAAACTAGCTGCATCCTGGTGAAACTACGTTGCCAACTAAGCTGCAGTCTTGTTCTTCTTCTTGTTCTTCTTCTTGTTGTTGAGGTTGCTGCTGTTGTTGTTGTGGTTGTTGTTGTTGTTGTTCTTGTTGTGGTTGTTGTTGTGGTTGTTCTTCTTCTTCTTCTAATTCTTTTTTTCTTGTTGTTGTGGTTGTTGCTGTAGTTGTTGTTGGCTGTGGTTGTGGTTGTGATTGTGGTTGCTATTGTGGTTGTGGTTGTTGTGGTTGGTGTGGTTGTTGTGGTTGTTGTGGTTGTTGTGGTTGTTGTGGTTGTGGTTGTTGTGGTTGTTGTGGTTGTTGTGGTTGTTGTCGTTGTCCTTGTCGTTGTCGTTGTCGTTGTCCTTGTCGTTGTCGTTGTCGTTGTTGTTGTTGTTGTTGCTGTTGTTGTTGTTGTGGTGGTTGCTATTGTGGTTGTGGTTGTTGTTGTTGTGGTTGTTGTTGTTGTGGTTGTTGTGGTTGTTGTGGTTGTTGTGGTTTTTGTGGTTGTTGTGTTTGTTGTGGTTGTTGTGGTTGTTGTGGTTGTTGTGGTTGTTGTGGTTGTTGTGGTTTTTGTTGTTGTTGTTATGGTTGTTGTGGTTGTTGTTGTGGTTGTTGTTGTCGCTGGCGTTGTTGTTTGTTGTTGTTGGTTGTGTTTGTGGTTGCTATTGTGGTTGTGGTTGTGGTTGCTATTGTGGTTGTGGTTGTGGTTGTAGTTGTGGTGGTTGTTGTTGTTGTTGGTAGTGGTGGTGGTGGTGGTGGTGGTGGTGTTGGTGTTGTTGTTGGTGTTGTTGTTGTTGTTGTTGTTGTTGTTGCTGCTGTTGTTGTTGTTGGTGGTGGTGGTGGTGGCGTTGGTGCTGTTGTTGGTGTTATTGTTGTGGTTGTTGGTTGTGGTTGTGGTTGTGGTTGTTGTGGTTGTTGTGGTTGTTGTGGTGGTTGTTGTTGTTCTTCTTCTTATTTTTCTTGATCTTTTTCTTGTTGTTGTGGTTGTTGCTGTTGTTGTTGTTGGCTGTGGTTGGGGTTGTGATTGTGGTTGTGGTTGTGGTTGCTATTGTGGTTGTTGTGGTTGTTGTGGTGGTGGTGGTGGTTGTTGTTGTTGTGGTTGTTGTGGTTGTGGTTGTTGTTGTTGTTGTTGTTGGTGTTGTTGGAAGACACAAAAACAAAGCCCCCGTGGAAACGAAATATCCTTGAAGACGAGATGACAAAGCCCCCGTGGACTAGTGTTGTTCGGGTGTGTTTTTGAAGAGTATTGTGGCAAAGCAGAGGATTTGATCCAAGCAAGATACAATGTGCCAAACCATTGCATTTGTGTTTCTCTATCTCTTTCCTTTCTGTATCATGGAAGTACAGCCAGGAAGCAGAACTTGCGTTTTCGACAGGAATGCTGTGGTGAAGATGTTTTTCCATTCTCCACATGTTTTCCCATGTTTTATTTAACTTTCTTCACTATTGAAGAATGGAAGAATTTTCCATTTTCCAGATTCTGAGATTGAAGAACAAAATGTTTGTTCTTGGTGCTGGTTTCTGAGCATTGGGATCTCTGGGGGCCAGCCTCTTGAATATTCTAGACAAAAGACAAAGCCCCCCGTGGTTGTTCTTGAGGGGGGGGTGAGGTAGCAATCCCCGGTATTCAGGGGGGCCCTAGATCTAGACTAAGTCAGTGAACACTTGTGGTCAACGCGGCGGCAAGCTACACTCTGTTTTCTTGCTATGCAAGCAAGTCTTGAGCACTCCATTCTCTAACTTGTGGGTGCTGATCCCTTACAGTGGTGGTGCTGAATGATTCACGAGAGCAAGGAGCATGTCATGGCCATGGCGGAACACAGATTGTTATCCAAAACTTGGGCAATCAACATTTCCAGCCCTTTCCTTTTTCTGTCCCAATGAAACGGCCTGGGTCCAAAGAAGACCCAAACTGAGCTCCGACAACAAGGAAAATGAACGAAGTGCATTGCCAAGCTTTGATGAAGATGACCTAAAATTAGAGTCCAACCTGTCCTTATTGTTGTTGTGTTGGTGTTGTTGTTGTTTGGGGTGGGCCTTCAAGACACTATGACAAAGACCCCGTGGACAACATGGTTGTTCGGGGAGGAGGGGTAGAAACAACCACGGGGTCATTGTAATAGGGTCTAGAATATTGAAGACACAAGAGGACTTCACGGGGTAATCGTCTTTCTGTTTTTCTTGTTGTTGTTGTTGTTGTTGTGGTTGTTGTTGTTGTTGTTGTTGGTGGTGGTGGTGGTGTTGTTGTTGGTGTTGTTGTTGGTGTTGGTGTTGGTGTTGTTGTTGTTGTTGTGGTTGTCGTCGTTGTCGTTGTCGTCGTTGTCGTCGTTGTCGTCGTTGTCGGTTGTTGGTTGTTGCTTGTTGTTGTTGTTGTTGTTGCTGGTGGTGGTGGTGGTGGTGGTGGTGGCAGTGGTGGTGGTGGTGTTGGTGTTGTTGTTGTTTGAAGGGTCATATGGTGTGGAGCAAAAACCAAAGTCAATCTATTGATTTGGTATGGAGACTGATTGATGGATCAATTGGGAGGTGTTGAGCAGAAAATGCCGTGGTATATGACAGAGTGCTGCAAGTAGATTTGGGTACTAGTCAAAATTGAGCATCCACTAAATATGTTTTTGTAATCTTTAGTCTTGGGTACCGTATTCTGGTCCATTGTTGCTGGGTATATCCTTATTTATGTGGTCCCAATCCCCCAACAAGAGTGGATTATACTGGATTCGATCATGAATCGAACTGTCTTGTGTCTTGGATATACTAGGTTATAATGTTTTTGAAAGTGCTTAGATACTAGCTTTGTATCGAAAACACCTCCCAAGCATGTCCCAACTAGTTTTCTATTCTTGGCCTTTTTTTTGGAAGTTCGCGAAACAACACCTCGCAAAATGTTGCACAGACTCATTCATTGCAAGGCCATCTCCAGAAATATGCTGACCGCACAATACCTCACCGTAAATATCGAGTACAGGGAATCACCCCAAATGGCATTTGAAGTTCCAATGGAGGAACCATTCTTCACCAACATATCAACTACCCATTTCTTTGTAAGAGTACTTTCAATTTTCCTACCATTGGAACGTAATATGAGGGGAAGATATTACAATGATATATTGGCTATTCCAATTCGGGAATCACTATAATTCAGAATTACTAAATCATAATTTTCAATTTTCCCAATTCCAGATTAGCAATTAGATCAAATATATCATATCTAATCTACCAATCTGTGTTTTGTTATGTGGGTTGGATTCCGGTTGGATCGCAAGCTTATCGAAATTGGATGGATAGGTAGTACAGGTAGACACCGAAACACTATCCCATGTAATTATAGCAACGCCAAAAAGATCAAAGAGTTTGGAACCTGGAAAATCTGTGGGAAACATGACCTGTTTACCATCCTTTGCTACACGTTTCGGTATTGGGATGCCGTTTTCATTCCAGGTTTTTTCATCTTTCAAATGCACCTGGTGGGTCGATGATCTAAGTGGTTAGCTCATCGAACATTCATCTAACATTCATCTACTCTAGCTATTCTAACATTCCAAGATTCATCTAACTATAGCTATGATTGGGATATAATTGGGATACACTAACTATACTGGTTGGTGGTTTGGAACATGAATTATATTTTCCATATATTGGGAATTTCATCATCCCAATTGACTCATATTTTTCAGTGGGGTTGAAACCACCAACCAGTATACTTTATATCATATGAGAATATATTACATGATAATGATCCCCACGTGACATATAGTCGTGATATAGTCGAAAGGGACTTTTCACATCTTTTCACAATCCCGCTCCAGCTCAAGGGTACGCTCCAGCTTTTCATTGTAATAGTGGGATAATGTGGGATAATTATCCAGAAGCCCCTTTGTTTTTCAGAATCACTATCAATAGTGGGACATAGTGGGTAATATTAGAATATAATATTAATATAATACAATATAATACATTAATGGGATTCCTGGATTCCTTGATTTTTACCTGATTAATCCTCTCCCCCTAATACTAAACCCCCAATAGTTTATAATTGGGATACACTAACTCTAGCTATGTCACTCTGTCGCTATGTCCCCATTTTCCTTCGAGCTGGACGTGTCGCTGTCCCATCCCATCCCTTGTCGCAGGAGCTGGTGGAGCCCACGGTGCAAAAGATGACGGTACTGGCCTCGGAGGCGCTGAAAATTGTTGGGACTTTGATTGGGATAGAAGTGCTATAACCATGATATAGCTATGGTATATGATATAACTATGGTATAACCATGAAATAATTATGATATCACTATGATTTTTGACTCTGATATATGGTACAACCATGATATAGCTATGGTATATGATATATATATATATAACTATGATATAACTATGATATATAGCTATGGTATATGGTA
>Ga0126342_10004943_pt1 | contig 23032 bp, 21 predicted proteins | sample Cyp1metagenome_FD_92528 | JGI IMG/M metagenome (GOLD analysis project Ga0126342, IMG submission 92528) | Coral microbial communities from Lord Howe Island, Old Settlement Bay, Australia - Cyphastrea 1 metagenome | ecosystem: Host-associated > Invertebrates > Cnidaria > Coral ...
TATATATATATGTATATATGATTTCTTTATCATAGATACTTATGACATATTCCATGTTATCTACAGGGTAGATAAATCTCTCTCTATATATACATACATACATTATCTACTACACATAAGCATATATTTAATCGCAAATGTATAGCACATAATACGGGTAGCCATCCCCTCAAATACCGCGGGTGTCAAGATGTCTCTCTCGGCCCATTACTGTTAATACGGGTATACCCCTGGCGCCGATGGTGGCTGCCTCATGCTTTCTCAATAAACCCGGCGCCTTCGTCTTTCTCCTTGCTTTCCATGTCCCTGCCGAACCTGGCTACAAAGCACTGCCACCGAAGCCGGCTACAGAGGAGATTGTCTTGTCCTTTTCTTCCTCAACGTAAGATGTGTAGGCAACTATTTTTGCATTCTCTCTCTGCCTCTCTGCCTCTCTGCCTTTATAGAGCAATGTTGCAGCATGTTGCGGCAATGATTGATGGCCTGAGAAGCTTGGGCCATGTTGGGATGTTGGGCCATGTAATTTTCTTGTTCTTTGCCACGATTCTTCTTGTACTCTCTTCTCTGACCGCCCTTGCTGCAGGTTGGGGTCGGCGGATATTGCTTTATTTCATATCAAAGCTTTAACGGGCGTCAATGGCATGGATTCAAGGCGTGAACTTGTCAGGTGGGTGCACCTGTGAAGTGCCCAAACTCGTCCGGGTGCCGGGAACTTCATGCAATTCAGGCATCATTCATGCAATTCAGGCAATTCAGGCAGCCTTTGAGATCAGATCGTCGCCGAGGAATCTGAAGTGCTGGGGCCAGATGTGTTGCGCGGACGGTCGGCCTGGGCACCGAGACGCACCGAGACGCACCGAGACGCACCGAGACGCCGACAGATTTTGGCTGTGCTGTAAGATCTGTAAGGCCTTGTCCTTCAGCTTCGAAGAGCACCAAGTGTTGGAAGGAGAAGGAAGTGGATTGCCTCCCGAAGGACACTGGAATTTTCAGGAATGTTCATGGTTCATGGGATCTTCACTTGTGATTCGTAAACTCAATCACAGATATCACAGGCATTTCATGGCATTTCTGACAATCAAATCAATCACAGGCACGCGCCACAGCATTTCTGTTGAAACGTGCGCAGTTGTTGTTGTGATTGTGCCGCTGGCAGCACATCGGCTCGCTTCCGGTACGTACCGAGCTCCACTACGCAGAAATCCAGACATGGCGGAGACACAGCGCCTTGGTGAAATCAGGATGGACCCAATGAACATCCACTGCTGAAGCCGAGGCTTTCGTTTTTCTTGGTGGTAAATCATGTAAATCGTCAGGATACAAATGATGAGATGTTGAAAACGGAGGAAAATCATGGAAAATCCACTTCAAATCAAGGATGGGATGGATGGGTAGGACAGAAAACGATTAGTGGATGAACACAACTGTAGACACTACATAGGACATCATAGGACCCGAAAAAAGACAACACAAAAACATCGGACTATGAATTGGAAAAACAACAACAATATTTCGATTGAAAACATGTCCATGACACACCACAACTACCTAGCCATTGGTTGTCCATAGTCATTATGGAGAAGAGGAACCATAGCGACCATTCTGTTGAGAATCTCAACAGGCAAGGCCATGTCAGCAACGAGAATGTTGAAAACGCTTGTTATGCTATCCAAAAAATGAATTCCGTGAGATTTGCCGGATCTGTTTTATTTGAAAACCTCGACTACCCGGCCTGGTAAACAGTCCCAAAAAACGATGGAAAGCCACCATGCTATTAATGGGTAAATCAACTATTTCCATGGCCATTATAGCTATTTGATGCTATTTGATGCTATTTGTATGTTTACCAGAGGGTATTTCTGAAGATTGTCCGAGACATGTGGTGCTCTTCAACCTGGCTGCCACCGGGCACATGAACCCCACGTTGCCCTTGGTCACTGAACTCGTTGCCCGTGGCGTTCCCGTCTCTTACTTCGTCCAAGAGAAAGTGCGGCCCGTGGTCGAGGCAACCGGTGCCAAGTGGTATCCACTCCAGGACCGAAGAAACTTCCAAAAATCTGTTTGAAATGTCAAAGTTTGTCAAACATCAAAGATATTCAAAGGTATAAATCGGTATAAATATAAAATCAACATATATTCAGATATTCAAAGTCTCTTTTTGCGCCCAAACATTTGCGTCAGGAAGTTTTGTTGATTTTTGCCGGTATGATATTCTGGAATTTCAGCGTCAACGTTTAAGACGCAACACGTTGAAAGATGGGAGCGTGAGCGCAGGACGTCATGCGCCCCGAGGAAGAGATCATTGCCAAGTACTTCCCTGGACTGCCCGAGGAGGAGACACGTTTTCCCGTGGCAGTCCTCCCCGCTTCAGCGTAACCTGCATCGGTTTCAGACTCTTCGGAGAAATCTGATCGTTTTTCAGACCAAATGCTGCATAACCCATGACGGATCCATGGTGCTGCTATATATGGCGACATGGATCCCATCAACAAAAACCCCAGTCATGTTAGCATTTTTCTACCAGCACCATGGATCCGTCATAGCATAAATAGCTTGAAGTTTCTTGTGGCTGTTCCAAGCCGAACCGTTGGGTAATGATGATCCAATGAGGTCAGCTTTGCCACAGCTGGTGAAAGAGATGCAGACTCTTCAGCCTCCACCTAGCGTAATCCTCTACGATCCGTTCTTGCCCTTTGTGTCTCGGATCTAGAGGCAGAACTCATCAGAACCCTATAAACATAAGAACATATATTATAGACTATATTATAGATTATAGATTATATTATATAAAGATCTGAACACAGCCGGGTCCATCCAGTTCCATGTTGAAAATGTTAAAAAATGTCAACAGTGACTTCAAGATCTTCAAGATCTTCAAGATCTTCAAAACATCAAAGAAACTCTGCCATCACTATTGGGTCATTCTCGTTCGCATGCGGCCGCATGCGGCACTGAAGGCGCAAGTTCTAGCGCGTCAACTGGGAATTCCCTGCGTTGCCACTGTGACCCTCACTGGGCCTGGTGTTATTCAGGCAACTTGTCATGGATCAGACAGACCTTTATTACATATTAAGACTACTTGACTATACTTTTACTGCAAGAGGCTTTGCATGAAATCTGAAATTGTGGATGATCTGGCATGATCTGGGTCTTTTAAGTGGAATTTCTGTCATTGATCACGGAAGGGCTTCCTGCAAGGTGCCCTGTGTAGTGCGAGAGCAGTGGGAGGCGACACTGGACGTTCTTTCAACAGCAGGTTTTCTATAATATTATTATTCCATTAACCAGCAATATCCATTAACCATCATTATTATATATATATATATATGTTTTTCTTGTTTGTAGAGTTTGGGGCCGTTTCCACATTTTCCACCTCCGCTGAAATGGAAGTTGATGTTGATGTTGATGTCTTTGTGGAGCTTTCGTTTAAGGAATCCAGGCGTACAGAAAGCACGACAAGAGATCAAAGACACTTACGACTTTGATGTCTTCGAGCATGGCGCCTTGATGGAGTTCTACTCGCCAGATTTGAACATCGTTTGCACCAGCGAGTCACTCTATGTGGCACCACAGACACCTGTGCAGCTGGAACGCTTCCCTCATTTTCCATTCGAATGTGTGGGGCCGTTGCTGAACACCAAAATTCAGCGGCTTCACAACGCCAACGTCTCCACCGGGTCAGTTCAGCTGCCTGCTGTCGTGGACGAGGCATTGGCTGCTGGCAAGCGGTTACTGTACATCTCTCCTGGCACAGTTGCCACAGCTCACTATTGGACGGATCAGTTTGGACCCCAGGCGCTTGGGGATGACGTGGATGGAGGGACCCAACATGACCCAACGACATATAGCTTTTATTTTTAGTTCAGCCTCACGAAGTTGTACGAGCTGATTGAGCTTTTGTTATTTCTAATCCCAATATATTCCAATTAATTAATAGTACTTCATAGTTATAGCATGCAGCAAACATGCAGAATCATGCAGAATCATGCAGAATCATGCAGAATTTCAGTGTTGTGGCAGGCTCACAAGAACGGCCTCAGTGACTCCACGGGCAAGGAATTTGTGCAGCTGTTGTTTCGCACGGCCATCGAAGCCCTGGGCAATGATCCTGACATCCAAGTCGTCATGAGCACCGGAGGCAAAGAAGATGCTCGACGGCCCCGATGGCTTGATTTGCACCGTCGATTTATGCCATTTATACATATTTATACGATCCAAAAACGCAGCATAAAAAAAGCTATAGTAATCTATAGTTATACTGTTATACTATAGTAGCCAAGAGTGGACACACATGTTTGAAGATGTTTGAAGTATCTTTTGTTGCACAGGGATTAATTGAACCAATGATATCCACCGTGACAACGATTTGAAACAGCCCAGGACGCCCTGGAAGGGATGTCGTTGCCAGAGAATTTCGTGGCACAGGACGTCTTGCCACAGCTGGAGCTGCTGCAAAAATGTCACGCTTTCATCACACACGGTGGTGCCAACAGCATGCACGAAGCCTTGAGCTTTGGCATCTCGGTTGCACCAAGGCAGTGCTGCGAAATCATTTCTTGCAGGCCATTCGACATCATTCGACATCCCTTTGATAAGCCAAGATTTGAAGCATTGGCAAATTATAGGTGGCCGTAACTTCACAACTTGGGCGCTGCCGGTTTCTGCCGGGTTTCTGCGTTTTAGGAGTTCCTCTGGCGGTGGTTCCCATCTTCGGTGACCAGCCGGTGAATGCTGACGTCGTGGCGAGCACTGGAGCTGGAGTTTCCTTCCGCTACCCCCGGGAGACCCTCACAGTGCCGGCGTTGAAGGAGGCCACAATGGGCCAGAAATTCGAGAAATCGACACACCATCTTGGCGCAACTGCACAGCAAATACATCAACATTAATCATTAATCAACATTTTCCTGCATCAATTTCTATTCAACTTCTGAAATCTCACTTGTATTGCAGCATGTGTCGCACAGATTTGTGATTTGTGCATGGCGAGGCTGTGCACAAGCTGATCTATGAAGAGTCCTACCGGGAGGCAGTGAAGAAGGTGCAGAAGGACGCGCAGCCCGACCAGCCATGACCAGCCTGTTTTTTCAAAACTCTGGATTTTATTTTTCTGAACAGTCAATTTAAGGCTAATTTGAATCTAATTTGACTAATTTGTTGTTTGATCAATTTGACCAGCAATTTGCGCAACTTTTTGAGTCCGTTGTGCAGTAGGAACTCCTGAGCACCGGTGGCGTGCCCAAAGCCGCTGATCTGGTTCTGGCCACAGGCAGCTTGAGCTCCAAGTTGGGAGGCGCTTAAAGCCGCGCCGCCAACTCACAGGACCCACAGGACCCACAGGCCGGTTGTGTAGGTGCCGCAGTTGTGCCGCAGTTATGCCTCTTGTACTTCTTAGATCATTTCCCATGGCAACTTGTGGATAGAAGCTTCGTATGGTCACTTCAAGCGAGGGAAACTGCCAAATCTGCCACATCTGCCGAAGTTTTCCAAGCAACTTGTCCAACTCGTCGACTCGTCGACTCGTCGAGGTACTTCGAAGCCGAGCACCCGACATCGGCATCTCTCGCGAGCCTATCCACTGAGCAAGCAGAACAAAGTCTGATCACAAAATAAAATTTGGCGCTTTTTTGGTACGTTCTGTTGAAACATTTTGGAAACTCTATGTTCTGCTTGTCGGTTTTGAGCGATCTCTGCTCTCTTTAATGAGACAGGATCTGCATGTCCTGCTTGCGACAATTCACATGCTGGTCCCGTACAGGCCACCAAAGATGGCTGACCAAGCATTTGCAGCAAACAAGCGGTCGAACATGTTTTTACCAAATCTGGCATGTCATTGAGGATTGAAGGACATTGAAGGATATTGAAAGATATTGAAAGTGAAACTATATATCTGAAACTATCTGAAACCTGCTGAAACTCAACGTTTTTTTCATCGCTTCTCATGGTGAAGCGACCATCGCAGCGTCTCTGCACGAGGAAGCGGAAGCGCCGCCGCCGGCGGAACCTTTTGAGGCTCCGTGGGGAAAGGTGGTGAAACATAGCACACACATTTTGAAATTGGGAGAGAAACTGCTACTGAAACAGGTAACAGATCTAAGAATCTAAATGCAAAATGAGTTCGATCTTGACTTCACGCCTGAGGGGTGAGATTTTTGCTGACTTTGCAACTCATCCTGCATGCCTGCCCTCAAGTTTTCCTTGTGAACACAACGAGGTGTGTCCGTGAGAGATGGGCAGTAAAATGGCGCTTGGAACGATTTTGCCAAATTTTGCGAATGGCAAATTGATCATCGAAAAATATCGAAAATGATCAAAACCCGATCACAGACATTCAGGTCTTCACCTGGATCCATTTTCTGACAAAACTTAGAGTTTTCACAGCGCCTCGGAACATGCAGAATGCCATTGCAGGGATTTTCCTGGACAGGAACCCCCGGAAGTCCCTCGAGATCATTTGGAGAGGTCTCGATACCCAGAGGCGTGGCATTGCGCATGACTCAGTTTGTGCTTTTGGATCTTTTGGATCTTTTGGATTTCGGATGATTTTGGTGTCATGGGTCTGACCTTCCAGCGCAGGAACCTTCGGTAGATCCAGTAGATCCACAGGCACCAAAAAAAGCACCACAACTCGCCATCGGTTGAGAGGGTTGAGATGGGATGAACGATGTTATGGTTAACCACCATTAACCACCATTAACCACTATTAACCACCATTAACCACTGTTAACCACTATTAACCACTGTTAACCGATGTTCGATGGTTGGACAAGTGTAGCCAATCTGCAGGTGTCGGCCACCATGATATGATACTTCCAGATCGCCGATCTGGGATGCATCTCTAATATCATCTCAATTATCATGTTCATCAGGTTCATCAGATTCATGATCATGAATATATATCATTATGTTACTTATGTTACTTATGTTACTTATGTTACTTATGTCCATGATTATCATCAGACATCAGATATCATTCTCACTTCTCACGGTTCATCTTATGGACACGCGGAGAGCCAGGCGCGATCCGGAGAGGACCACGCAGAGCACGTGCGTACTGAGGCGACCCAGTGGCCTGACCAGTCGCAGAAATCTTCAGTCAACGCTTTGCCATCTTATACCTGAAGGAATTCTTACTTATACTATAGAATATATATATATATATATGTATATATATATACATCTATATATATACATATATATATATATAATACTATTGAACATTCTAACACTTTGCCGACACTTAAAGAGAGGAAAACTATTGACTATTCTGAAGCGGAACCGTGTCGCAGGGGTTGGGACAGACACCGTGACCGTTTTTCAGTTCGAGGCTCCCACGACTGGCACGACTGGTGCTCAGGCTACTGCCTCAGATCAGTCTGATGATGATGATGATGATGATGATGATGATACAGATACAGATACAGTTGAAGCGATGACCCAGCTGCGAAACAAGTGAAAAATGTCACTAGTCACTTCTCAGAGATGCCTGGAACATCTGATTTTGCTGACTTTTTTTTTGCAAATCTTTGGCCATTTTTGGTTCGAAGGGTTATAGGTTTTGGCTTTCCCCGAGCAAACAGGGCCGGGGATGCTGGACAACCTGGGTAACCGCTTTGTGTTTCCCGCACCACAACCATCATATGGCGCGCAGTCCTACAAGAGGAATCTGTGCTGGATTCCATGGAATAGTGTGATCTCACCGAAGCGTGTAGATGAAGCGAATGCTGAAGCGAATGCAAGTGGCATTCCATGTCTTTGGTTTCCAGCACCAAAGGCTGCTACAGTGATTCTCTTCTTTCATGCAAATGCAGAAGACTTGGGCATGTCATTCGCAGTGCTTCGGCACGTTCGCGATCAATTCAAGGTAAATGTCTTAGCCGTTGAGTATCCAGGATATGGCCTTTTGCACCACATGGAACCTTCAGAAGCTGCAGTCTATGAAGTAGCTCTCACTGCATTTCGATTCCTTGTAGATGAAATTGGTGTGAGATACTCACAGATCATTCTCTTTGGACGGTCCTTAGGAAGTGGTCCAGCCGTTTTCCTAGCTGCACAGTATCCGGTGGGAGGCCTGATTCTGGTTTCGGCCTTCACTTCGATTCGGGCAGCTGTGCAAAGCATCGTTGGACGTGTGGTGGCCTGGACCTTCAACGAGCGTTTTCCCAACAGTCGGATCATCGCCAACGTCTCGTGCTCCACTCTCTTCATCCACGGCGAATCGGATTCGCTGATTCCAGCGGAGCATTCGCTGCGACTCTTCAAGCGATGTAGAGCCAGAAAGCTCCTGGTGACTCCGCCAAAGATGGAACACAATTCCAATTTGTTTGGTGATGCTTCATTCCTGGCAGTTCCAGCCATCCATTTTTTCGGTTTCCCCGGGTACTACACAGCTTCTCCACCCAGATTGTCAGCTCATCTCTTTGAAGATCCAGCCAAAAGAGCACGTCTCAAGGAGAGGGATGGCTCTCAACTGTTGACCAAACCATCGTGGCTGTGTGATTGCTTGGCCAAAGGAGATGCTCAGCATTTGGATGTGACGTTTTGTCGACAAGAGAACTCAGTCGAGGATATCACCATCCGCTTCCAAGACCCTTCGCATCTTGAGCAGGTGGATCTCAGAGAAGCTGGGAACACTGGGAACAGTGGGAACAGTGGGAACAGCGAACAGGATGGGCAGGATGGGCAGGATGGGCAGGCGCGCGAGTCTGACTCTGTGCCTCAAAGACGAAGCCTTGACGAGGAGAGAAGTGACGACCTTGTCGTCGACAAAGTGGGAGTTTCCGTGGATCCCACACAGTCCAGACAGAGCGACGCCGAGACCGGAAGTAAAGAGGGAAGCTCGGTGATAATGTCTTACACGACATGAATATACACCAATGTTTCACCACAGATCAGTAGCATTCCTGAAAAAGAACGCTTTGCACCGGTCGCTTTGAACGCTAATCCGGTGCTTTGGTCTCTTTGTTTTCCGATGTCCATGAAATATCGATTTGCCTGAATCCAAGAAAACATTTTAAATCCTCACGTGAGTAGACGTGAGTAGTCTTCAAAGTCTTTCATCTTTTATTCCTTTGGAGCATTTGGAGTCTCTCTAGACGTCAGGCTGAATGTGACGAGAGCAGGAAGTGCGTGATGGGAGCCAGTTGCCACCTGAGCTCCCGAAACTTCAGAATGAAGATGAATTTTTTGTGGCTATGAAATGACTATGAAATGGGTATGGATCAATACCTATTATATAATACCATTTTTAGTGGGATGAACATCCATTTACCAGCTATTTTGATGTTCACCAGGGGTACAAGGTTTTGACACACTGCCAAATGACTATGAAGTGACTATGAAGTGTCTGTGTAATGGTGATGCCCAAATGCATAGTCTGTGGACCCTTGGAGAAGCGAAGGGTTTTTTCTGTGTGGCGAAGGTGTTCTATGCCCTGACAAGCTGGAGTCCCAGAGTCCCAAGCAGAAAATCCGCTGAGAAAGATGGAAACTGCGAGGTGATCTGTGCTCGAAAGGAGTGTTACCCTCTGGTAAACATACAAAAAACTATGGAAAATCACAATTTTTCATAGGAAAATCAATTTTTAAATTGCAATTTTCAATAGCTATGTTAGTTTACCAGAGGGTAGATCGTACTGTTTCACAGGAAATCGCGCTGCGCGGGTATGGGCTGTTGCCCTGATGGCTCGTACGAGGCCCAGGTTCAGACTTCGTTTGCTGGAAATGCCACCAAAATATAATGCCTTTAAAGATGCTACAATGTGGGGCCCCCCACTTATAAGTTGGTTTATAACCCCCATTAACTATAGTTATAAGTACCATAAACCATAGTTATAAAGGAGTTATGTTCACCAACTGAACGCTATCGTGGCCGGGGGCCCCACATGGAGTATCCAAGGCTGTGCCCGTCAGCACCTACGTTGGTGGCTGGCACATCAGGCAGTGTCCTGATTGGTGATGTCTCGATCTCGATTGGTCATGACGGGTAAAACAATGTCATAAACCATCCCCCCAGTATCTCCCAGTCAGCATTTTTATAGGTGGTAGTTGTATAAACCATTCCCAGTCATGGGTGGTAAAAATAAGGCATTGTTTTACCATGTTTTACCTACATAAAAATGTGTGATTGTGCCTGTGTGGTCTCGAATTTTAAGGAATGTGGACCTTGCAACTGTGATTGTGCCTGCGTCGACAGGTTGTCCGAGTCCGAAAGCTTACGACTGCACTTGTCTGGGTCCTCGGAAATTCGCCTGGCTACAGATTGCTGCAGGCGTTGGTGTCCTCGTTGGATACCTTTGCTCCGTTAAACCCGTTGGATCCTTTGGACCCTTTGGATCCTTTGGATCCTTTGGATCCTTCGCTCAGGTGTAGCCAAACCTGTAATTGTTGGCCATGCCAGCTGCCTGGTGGGTGTGCTGAGCTGAGGATTGACACTTTCACAGTGCTTTCGCAACAGGAAACGATGAAAGAGGATGTCAGAAGCACTGCAATAAGAATCAGAAAGATCAGAAAGATCAGAAAGATCAGAAAGAAACATGTTTTGATTCCAGATATTCCAGAGTCTTCAGTGGCAATACAGTGTATACCGACTTGATGTTGTACAGCATGCTTTGTTTTAGCTGAATGCTGAACATTGTGGCGTCATAGCGCTGGGCGAGGCAAGTGTCCGCTGCCCGGGCTCGCTGGGAACTGAGGACACGCTCGGACCGAGTCCGCTCAGAGTTCCCCGCGCTGGCCGCGCTCAGGTCACAAAACTGCTCCATCGGTTGCTGTCCCGACGGGTCGCAGTAGCCTCAGTGACCTCAGATGCCGAAAACACGCCGAAACGTGCCATCGTCGTGCCATCGTCGTGCCTTAAAGTCGTGCCATCGTTGCAGGACTTGCCCTTCAGCGCCTCTGGGAACTGTGTGCCCTTCACCCAAGAAGGAGGACTGCACAGGCACGATGTGAAGTGGCACACATGGCAGCACACATAATATGCACACATGGCATACCATGCCATGACGCCATGACTCTTGGCCAATGTGGTGATTCAGCTGACGCGAGTTTGGAAATTTGGGACGCATTCTGACTGCATCTCCGTGAGGTCAAACAATGATCCGAAAATACGAAGGCTTTGCGAGAGCTGCGTCCGCAGAGGCATGGTAATTTTTCAACGGTGACGTCTTTTCGTCCGTTGCAACGCTCAGTTCATGAAGATGTGCAATACTTCCACTTGTCAGATTCATGGTAGAAATGGTCCCAGATTGGTTGCGCAGGGCCACACGACATATTAGATGCACATTAGATACACATTAGATGCATTTAGATTCGTGTTTTCAATCTCACATCTAAACAGTGCTCAATGGAGGTCCCAATAATGATCATACTGAAAAATACATGGGTTAGAAATGGCATAATCCCCCTAGAATGATCTATAATATATAACTTATATAACTTAACATAACCTAACTATGAACCCACCGGAGTTTTTGACCCTGTTTATCCGCTGTTTATCCCGTCAGATTCCGTCACCCGCGGCTCCTGGACAGATGCGGCACTTCAATCCTTTTGCTTTGGTTGCTTTGGCGACAGTTCTTGCCAGTCCCTGAGATCATCTGAGATCGCTCACGATCTTTTTGGGTCATGTGAGTCATGTGAGTGGTCGGCTTCCCCTTGGGGCTTTGCCTGATGTCATGGTATTGTCTCCATGTTTTCCTTTGTTTTTGGCACATACGCTATGGTTTGTGTACTGGGTTCCTCTCTGTGTGCAGTCAAGCTAGGTGAATTTGTTCGGGTACAGCCTGCAAAGGCCTTTTGTTGGGGTAACCATTACTGACTCATGCTGACCACCTCTTGGTATTTGACGTCTGCGGGACCATTCCGATGTGTTGCTCCCGTGCTCCAGACATGTTGGGTTTGAGGTCACAGTGGCTGCATTGGCGAAGGCAAGAGAATTTTCAGACTTCCGCAATGGTATTTGGACAAGTAATGGGAAGCATCTCCATGAGAAAGACATAAATATAGGGTACAAGTATGTACAAGTAATGTACCATACAATACACATCGCTGAGGTACACAATTGTTGAATAAGAATCAATCAAAATGAATCAAAATGAATCAAGATGAATCAAGATGAATCAGATGTGTCAGATTTTTGTGGCATTTTTTTCATGTTCTCTTCAGGGCCGACAGCGCCGTTCGATGTACCTGACGGCCCAGAATCTCAGTGTTTTGTTGTGCTGCCGTGACCAAAACACTGAGATCCATAGGTGCCATAGGTCTGGGGGTTTCCATAAATGGCGGATCCCCAACATCCCAATAGCTGGTTGTTTTTTTTTTTAATGTTTTTTAGTTGAAAAATCATTCCTGGAACATCCAGAAAAATATAAATGGATGATTTTAAGAACATCATATGGAGGAACCATTGGATATCCCCATATAATAATATAGGAATCATTGGTTCCTGAAATGATGATCCATTGGATTTTAAGGGATATCCCCATAAGTATGGAAAGCCCCTTAAATATGATCAAATATGGATCATGGATCGGCACCGAGATGCTGTGGCACCGATCTCAGGTTGCCTCCTCTGAGGGCGAAGCCGGCGAAGCGTAGCCGTGCGTAGCCATGCGTAGTACCGTGGGATGAAGCGAGCTTTTTGAAGCGTTTTTTCCATGGGAATTTCAGGAATTTCAATGGGAATATAGGCCAAAAATATATGGAATCGGTACCTCCAATTTAATTTCGGTTCCTAAGATGGCCAGTGATTTTTGGACGTGGCCACTGGCTGCTGTTCCCGATACTTCCTGATTCACTGGTTCGACCCAAGTCTGAGCATGGCATCTGAGATCTTGGAAACTCCTGGCACATGGAAAGTCAGGTTTTCAGGATACACTCAATACATCTCAATACTCTCTAGGACTTTTTCGGGAAGGCTGTGACGTTTGTACTGTGCCTCAGGTTTTACATTGTCCTCCATGGAATGAGACACCCTACGAAATATGTGAATGGATATGGGAGCGTTAAAAGGTGGGATCAAGCTTGCGAAAACAAGGGGCTTCATCGGCTTAGTTTGGGCCATGTCCAATTGAAACTATTGAAATGACTGCCAGAGGCGAAACAACAGAAATTTGGGGCAATTGGGACTTCTGAATGTGTGGCACAGTGCTCTTTGTCACGAAGAATCGCAGTGGGCGTATGTATCTATAGCTCTATGTTTGTCATGTATATGACATTCTATGACTCAATGACTCTCTATGTGTACTTGCAGTATATCCATTCTAATCCACTATATATATAATATATAGTAACTGTATGTAATTGTTTTGTGTCTCTGCGATCTTCTGCCTTGGTGAAAAGTAAAGCGCACTTCTCAAAGGAGAGGCGACCTCAGGCGACCAAACCGACCCAACCGACCAAACCGACACCATTGCAACCAGGAAACATCGGGGTTTCCCATCATCATAGAATTGGATGATGGGAAAATTTACAGGAAACCCCAAACAATTTGATGGTAAAACCATGGTTTCCGGTTAAGATTTTCCCTTAAACCAATCCATTGACATCTATTGACATCTTTGTTAACGGTTATGACATGCAATGGCAGCGGCTCTAGCGACAGCAGACTCGTCGGACTCGTCAAAGGAACGAGTCGTCGAACGCCGATGCGCCGATGGTGTCCAGCGGTCCGTCGATCCGAAAAAAGACAAGACACTGCGACTGTGGATAGCATAGATATAGCATAGATATAGCATAGGATAGCATATAGATGCGATGTATTTGTCAAAGATCATGCAATTTCTTTTCTTCATGGGCCTTTGCCCATGCACTTCAAAACCTTCCAGTCACGATTTCCATTGTGTCTTCGATTCCTCCAAGACGCAGGTTTGCGGCTGCAAGAACTTTCAGGCCAAATGACATCTGACACAAATGAGACATGATCAGTGGATATCAGTGGTCAGCGATTGTTTCTTTAAAGTAATCTTCAATCTGCAGCAGCAGTCTTGTCCGATTCGTCCGATCTTGATGTATCCTTGCGTTGTTCAGTGCCTTTCAACACTTGCCAGGGACAAGCTTTGGGGCAACCATCGCCCTTGAATAAGTTAAGACACTGTTAAGTGTTCCTCTTTATACAGCTTTGTACATCTTTGTCCATCTTTATATCTTTTGTCCGAAGTACTCCGAAGTACTCGTAGCAAGGAAAATCGTTTGGAAAGTTGTGAGAAATTCTTGCCATGTTTCGCACGAGGAGCCTCTGCCGAAGGCAAAGCTTCTTGGATGGCCCTCGTGCAGCGCGAGTTGGAAAAGGACTGGACAGATCTAAGTTTCTGCAGAATCTGTACGAAATCAGAGATCATTTTGGAAAAGCATAAGAAAACCTATCTCTGCAGAAACTTTTGCAACATTTTGCAACATGTTTTACCGTTGTACCATGTTTCACCATCTGTAGGATGCCTGTCCTGAAGCACGTAGAGAAGAGGTCATAGCTTGCCTAAGGCTCGACGACCAGGTTTTCAGGTGTCGTGGTGCGATAGTCGTGTGGAAAATCAAACATCAATCAGACATTTGTCACAGTGTGCGTATTGTGTGTCACACAGCTGATGAATCACAATGAACAATATGGATCGATATTTAATGAACATTGTATTCATAATATCATATAATATCGAATATGATCATAACTCATAACAATAATTAAGTATAATTAAGTGATATTCACAGATATTCACAGTTGATATACATATTTAATTAATTTTAATTAGAATAATGACATATTTTGGATATTTTCGGCTGGATCAACGGATATATTTTGGATGGTCCCGATTCCCGATGGTGCATCGAGGCCTCCGAGGCCGAAAGCGATGCGGCAGGAGTCGTGACACCTGCGTCGTGCTTCTTTTCGCTTTTGGAATCCTCTCAGCTGATTGATGTCTTAATGTGTGAGTGACCATTTAAATGTCTATATCAATGACCATTTCAATGTCTATCAATGTCTATCAATGTCTAGGCAGGCCTTTTTGGGTCTATCATGCTGTATCTATCTGTGTCGATTTTGTCAATTTTGACACCGTGCTTTGATGACTTTCGGCATCCGTCAGCTGTTCCAGCTGTCAAATCCGTAGATCGAAGCTTTAGGGTGTAGTCCGCACCAGGCTTCGCAGTTTTGAGAGTCTGATTCTGATTGATTCTGATTGATTCTGATTGATTCTGATTGTCAGTGTTTGACTATGTTTGGATTTGTGTGAACATCACCATTTGCTGAGCCATTTTGGAGCCATCTTGGTCTGAGCTGAACTATTCATCTTCGTACAGAAGCGTTTCCCTTCGCAGAAATTCTCTTCATGGGCAGGTTGCCAAGAATGTCGACAAATGCTCTTCCTTACATTGGACGGAAGATCAGCCAGGGAGCACAGTGACTGGATGTGGCCGACCTTTGTGTCGTTACTGATGAAAAACAATGGACTACCCGGCCTGGTAAACAGTCCCAAAAAACTGGTGGGAAAATCACCATGCGATTTTCATGGGTAAATCAACTATTTCAATGGCCATTTTCAATAGCTATGTAACAAATTACCAGAGGGTATATAAATAGACCTGCAACCTGCTGAAACCTGAGTCCCCATCGCTTTGCAGATCCAGTTCTGAGGCCTGGTTTCAAACTCTGAGCTGCGTTACGAAGGCATTCTCTACACCATCAACACGCAGGACTTAGCACACATTTCGATTGTTTCGATTGTTTCGCAGTATTTTGATAACGTGTTTTGAAGAGTGCCAAAGCCCAACAAAGTCCACCGTCCGAGCGCTTCTGACTTGGAAACACGTGGGCCATGGCAGACCGCTAGTCACACGGCCAATTGGCTCGAAAAGCCCCGGATCACTCTGTGGGCGATTGTCCATGACGGTTCGATAGCGATACGACGCGATGGAACTCCGGCGCCTTCTGACGCTGAGCCTTCTGCATCTTCTGCTTTCTGCAGCGGTCAATGTCCAGCTGCGCGGCCGCGGCCGCGGCACTCACGTGACCGGTCGCCTGCAGTCAGAGTTTCCTTTCTACCACACAACCGAGGAGCTGAATTTTTCACAGTCTGACAACATAACTATGGAAAATCACAATTTTCAATGGGAAAATCCACTATTTCAATGGCCATTTTCAATAGCTTTTTGCATGTTTACCAGGCCGGGCGCCAACAAGAAATTCATACCATTGGGGTATAGGACATTAGGACATCGGACCAGGGGGTCACCGGTGTCACCAGTGGTGGCTTTGGGATCATCAGGAGTTGCAATCGGAGGCAAAGCGTTTAGTGTCTTCATGCAAAGCTTCTGCAAAACTGCAGACGGTTCAAAAGGACTGCCGGAAACTGACCAACTGACCACTGTAGGACTGGCGCAATTGACGCAATTGCCATGGTGACTATGATTGTTTCTGCTGGTTTCTGAATGTCTTGTGTTTTCTGTTCAATCTCAGTGCTCAAATTAATGACTTTGTAATTTACGACAATTGTGAAGGTCTTGGAGAAAACACCTTATCTTTCGTTTCGTTATTGTTGAGTTCAAAACTGATTCACGGCATTTCACAGCAACTGCAGCGCGTTGGTGACCGTTGGTGTTCAGGACTACGTCAGCATCGACGAGATCCGGGTGAATCCGATAGCGGCCTCGAACCATTCGGCGAAGTCGGCGAAGTCGGCGAAGTCGGCGACTCCGAACCGAGTGTCTCTGCTCTTCGGCGAACACAGCCGTGAACTCATTGGGCCAGAGACCGGCCTGATGCTCCTGCCTCTCAGCGCTCACAAGTCTCAACAAGTCTCAACAAGTTTCAACATTCCTTGATCTTCCTTGCTTCTTTTTGCTTCTTGTTTCTAAACATGTCTCAGTTTTCCCTCGATTCCTTGCTTCATCACTAACTAGACTTCATCTACACTTCTATGGAGATCTATGGAGCCTTTTCCATCCTTTTCCTTTTTCATCCGTTTTCCTTTTCATTTTGTTCTCTGGCGCCGCTGGCGCTACGTAGCCGCGACGATCTCAGATATCTCAGGAAGATGCTGTGTGGCGAGACATCGACCAAGAAAGGCATGCTGGAGGAAGCGCTGAAAGACAGCGAGTTTCAGCTGATTTTGAACGCCAACCCATCGTCACGACTTCGTGTAGAAGCAGGTCCAAAATCCAAAATGGATCAACATGTTCCAAAATGTGAACCAAACACAAAAAAAGGATGGGAAGGAGCAAAGGAACTGGAAGGAACTGGAAAGACTTTGGTTTTTGACATTTTTTGACATCTCTTGGATGTTTTGGACATGCTTGGACATGCTTGGCCCTGCTCTTTTTTTGGTCTCTTTTCTACTTGAGCAACTTTGAATATCATGAAGCCAACTAAACCCCGGCCCCTGGCTGTGTCATTTCCAAAAACTGTGCTGCAGCAGGTGAGTACTGCCTGCGTGAAAATCCCAACGGCGTCGATTTGAATCGAAACTGGGATGAGAAATGGGACTTGGGCACAGAACATTCTGCCGAGCAATCGCATGGGAAACGTCCCTTCAGCGAGCCGCTTGACTCTATGCTGAGCAACTTTTTAACCCAAAGTGACTCGAAACAAGGTAGATATGGGGAGATATGGGGAGATACTAGAAAACAGGTACCATGAAAAGTATATGAAGTTATATATGAATATATATGAAGTTATATATGCACATAATATTAATTTGTTAACCACTAATGACTAAAGAATCTGAATTTTGATGACTTGACCCAACGCGTTGCGTAGGCCAGAGACGCAATTGGTGCGTGATCTCATCAGCGACTTCAAGCCGACCACCTTTCTTTCAGTGTCTCGCACGCATGGCAGTGGCTAAGACAGTTGACAGATGTTGACATATTTATTATGTAAACATTATGTAACTTAAGGATACTCAAGGTTAATAAGTGTTACTATCTGTGAATATTATCATTATCTCAGGCTATGTTTCTTGGGCCGAGCGGGAGCTGTGCAGCTTGCGCTAAGCGGCTACGCGCCGCTTTGAGGTACACAGCGGTACTTTGGGACTGTACATGCCCTGGGCCTACGACAGTCAGCACCTAGCACAACGAAACCGTGCTGGGATGCTGTCAGTCTTGAAGGACGCTGCTCGCTGACCGCTGAGCTTCATGTTTCCGCTTCCAGCCGAGCTGCTCGGGAATCAGACAGTTGTTAAAGATCACTTTTCAAAAGGTCACTCATCTCCGAGGTCGGCGAGTTGATTTCGAGTCGCTCATCATTTCTGTCATCATTTCTGGGTGCTTTCTGGGTCAGGATTTGGATGAGGCCCATTGCAAGTGCCCCTTTGGTGCTGCCGGGCTGGAGGTGGGCTATGATTGTCCTGGCACCAGCTTCTCGGAGAACATGCTGCGAACACCAACATCGTTTGTGAAGATTCGTTTGTTCAATGGGAATTTCAGGATCCTAAAATGGAGGTACTGTACCATATAAGGCCATTGATTTGTTGATGAATTGCTTCATGAATTGCTTCATGACATGCTTCATGTTGAGCGTTTGCATCATGTTTGCATCGGTGTTTGCATCATGAAACTGCCATAAACGGCGTTTGCAGTGCATCCGTTGGTCAGGTTTCGATTGGGTCTTCGACCACCTGAAAGCACCATTTTCCTTCGCCTGGGAGATCTATGCCAATCCTTCAGAAGGTGACAATTTGCGAAGGAGGTGCGAGGATGGAATTGTGCCATTTGACGTGCTTTGAATTAAAAAGATGACAAACAAATTGAAATAAGCATTTTCAGAAATGTGAGTGCAGAAATCACAAGCCCATGGCATGAAAGTGTGATGACCCACTTTGTATAGGAATCCAGCTGCCCTTAGTGCCCTTTAAAGAATCCGGTTTGAAATGGCTTGAACATCTTGAAAGTTCTGTCCTGCAATCCATTTCCATCTTTATGCGAGCGTTGAAATTGCGCATGCAGGTGGGAAGACAAGGTCGCCAATATGAAAATTCAAAAAGTCTCCCTTTTGCAAAGCATCTCAGCCAGCAAAGGTTTGTGTAGATATGTATATACTGTATAGATATGATGATATATGATGATGTATGATGATGCATGATAATGTATGATAATGTATGATAATGTATATGATAATGTATGATACGTATAGTTAGAGAGTTCAGGGATGTTCATGGATGTTCATTTTTTTGGATGTTCAGAGTTTGATTCATCCAAGGTTTGAGAATTTTGAGAATCATCTCAGGCTAAATCAACTGTGACCAAGTTTCAAGTCTCGAGGCAAAGAATTGTCGGATCTCTATGCTGACTCGCACTCTGACTTCTGGAGCTCAACGGCAATGAATCAGCAGGAATGCTTCTCCAATTTCAATCCTGGAACAGAGGCAGGACTATAGTGGATTCGCACCACTCAAGAGAACTTCTGGCTGTTGATACTGTATGATATTGCGTGATATTGTTCATATGAACATATTACAACACGTAGAGTGCGGTAGAAATTTGTCTGAGTCCAGCTTGTTGGTCCGCGCTTGATTCGGTGACTCAAGCGCCAGGAGGACTACAACGTCACAGTAACCAACTGGGCAACATCCTATTTGAATTTGGCAATCAAGACCGCTCCTTTGGTCAAAAAGCAAAACGCAGATTGACGAAAAAGCGTTTGGGTGCATCATTGCACATCCCAAGTTTTCACAACTTCGCACAAGCGCTTGTGCAGATGAGGGTCCAAGAAAGCGAGTCAGTTTCACTGAAACGAAGGCTGGCGCAGCAAAACAAGATTTAAACAAGCTGAACAGTCTGAGGATGTGCCCAAGCTTGGCGCTTGCTTGTGTTACAAGAGACAAACGGTATAAGTTCAAAATCAGAGCCATGTTGATGGTCCCTTCTATGTCTCTGACGTCGTTCAGAGTTTCAGAGACAGAACGTAGATCCAATCAGGCCAGTGGCTTGACAAAATGTGGCAGAAAGTTTAAGTTCGAAAGTGGAATTAGTCATGATTTTATTCCTGCATATTTCCTCCATATTTCCTCCATATTTCCTCCATATTTCCTCGACATTTCCTCCATACTCCAGGAGTCCACGATAGCTCTTCAGTCCGTGCGATGCTTTGGCACGGAGGGCAGGAAGATGCCTGAGATCCCTCCATCCAGTGAGGCGCATCGAAACGTCCCATTGCTCCAGGTATCTGGTAAACATACAAAAAGCTATTGAAAATGGCCATAGAAATAGTGGATTTACCATGATTTACCCATTAAAAATAGTGATTTTCCATAGCTATGTAAACGTTTACCAGAGGGTATCCAGGGATTTCTTGTGGCGCTTCCATCGCGAGGTCTACGACTTTATCATCTTCCGTGGACAGGACATCAAAGACTTGACCGTTTTGGAAGGTCAGGGAAAGCCTTCAAGCGTTCCTTTGCTGCATTCTGGATCATTCTGGTCTTAAGATATGTCTTGATGTCAAGGCACACTTGCAAAGTCCAGGGCTAGCGGCTACACTCTGTGTTCGAGTGTTCGATGGCGTTGAATAGGTGTTGGACAGGTGTTTGGGCTATCGCTGTGCTGATGTCACTTGGTGAAGTTTTCTGATCGCTAGCAGCGTGCTGAGACCACCGATCCTGCAATTATCTCTGTGAATCAACGTCCTGCAGGCCATGCTTTCACGATGGGAATGAATAGGAATATGAGATCCAGTCAGACATGCGGCTAGCGTCAGCTATGGATAGCTATGGCAGCTAGAGGGTTTTTCAATATTTTTCAACTCATGGCAGCATTCAACAGCAGCTTCTGCTAGCGTCCCTCTTGCTGATCAGCAAGGTATTGGGGAATCTCCTGCATCCATCTGCATCCAGTATCATCCAGTCTGCGCCAGGTAAGGATGGAAAGGGGAAGGGTGACACTGGAGGCGTGCCAACAATTGACAGTGACGCCTCCGACTGGGACGGACCCGTGTCCCACGGCTATCGACGATACATACAGAGCTCCGAACGGAGCTGCGTTTTTCGGTGCCCTCGGAGCCTTTTGGAGTCCCAAAAATCCCAGAAGCTCAGTACGGAGCACAAAAGGCACTTTTCCCACCACTTTTCCAGCCCCTTTTCCCACCATTTGGTGTGTCAGGCTTTATGCAAGGCAAGGCCACCTATGGGCCCAGCTGGCACAATTTGGCATCTTGGCATCTTGGAGCTGAAAAACCTTGCTCCGCAGCATGCTCCGCACAGATAAAATCGGCTCTGATCAAACGTATTTGCCAAAGATGTGCTGATTATATGTTTCTGCAGGCTCCCAGTCCTCAAAACTGGCCCAGGGCCCAGGCTTCAGATCATGAATCATGAGTAACAAAGTATCATATGGTTCAGAAATGTTTAGAATAGGATCAATGGGTTCAACCTCAAATATGACTGCATCTGGAAAACCCACAATTCAATGCTGAAGTCATCCAGAAGCAGGCTGGATCATCACTTGATGTAGCAAGTGGAAAGTGAAAGCGCAGCATATCAAGCAGCAACAAAATCATATTTCAATGGCTGGCAAGAGAAGCAGCTGCGCCCTAGAGCTGCTGACTTACTAATAGTCTACAGATGTCTACAGTATCATCTAAGTCTATCATGTCTATCTTGCTTCTAATAGCACGAGTGGAACAATTGGAAGGATGTGAGGAGGACAGCTCTCCACCTTCCTGGAATTGGCATGCGACATGGTGACCGCTTCAATCCGCGCGTTGCGGATGGCTGGGCGCTTGCGGTGTGCTGGCAGTAACCTACGTCGTGCTACCACCCAAAGTCAAGGTCGCTCGGGGGATTCATAAACCTTCAGATTTAATTCTTGTTACTATGACTTGACTTGCATGTACCTCGAATTAATCTTATACCCATACTACTTTTTTTTAATCACCTTGGCCACGATTTATTGTTTTCTATATGTTTTGTCTAGTATATCACATAAAAAATGCCTTCAGCATTTATTTATTGTATTGCAGGCATGTTCCCGAGCATCTCTCCTTGCCAGGTTTGTGATTCTTTCTAGTACTAGATCTGTGATTCTGGTAAGGAGTTTTAGGGAATTTTAAGGACGAAAGTTTTGGGCTAAGAACGAAAGTTATGTGTTAAGGACGAAAGTTGTGTGTTAAGGACGAAAGTTTTGTGTTAAGGACGAAAGTTGTGTGTTAAGGACGAAAGTTTTGTGTTAAGGACGAAAGTTTTGTGTTAAGGGTGAAAGTTCTGTGGTAAGGACGAAAGTTTTGTGTTAAGGACGAAAGTTTTGTGTTAAGGACGAAAGTTTTGTGTTAAGGACGAAATTTTGGAATTTTAAGGAATTTAAAGGAATTATAATCCCTTTTCCGAACTAGAAGCACTTATATATGCATATAATTTAACTTCAAACGAACCAAATGAAACCAACTGAAACCCCAAAAAGCTTTACAAGAGAGATTTGGTTAATATACATGCTGCCTGAACAAACCAAATCGTGGTTTAAAATGGTTTAAAACTAGCGTTTTTTTTTTGTAGTTGAACCGTTTCCAAGCGTGGTTTGGATCAATAAGTTTAAATCGTGGGTGTACCCGTCTCTTCAGATTTGAAGCTGCATCACGCAGCACGCAGCATCACGCAGCCTCGATTTGTCTGACGTAGGTGGCTTCTTCAGCGCGCTTTCTTGCTTCAAGGAGCGTTGGTCTTCCAGGTGTCACTACTTCATTCATGTTGGCCACTTTGGCAGCGAAGTCGGCGAAGACCCACGCATTTTCTTCGATTTCTGTGGTAGATTCCAATTCACATGATTTATCATGATGGAACTGACTTCAGAACTGTGAGCTTGAAGAAATGGTCTTTGAGGCAACTGCATTGTCTTGCTTGCCATCAATCAGGCGCTCCTTTGCGCATGATTTTACATGTCTCTTGTGAGTTTTTTCTATTAATTTCTATAATTTCTAGGGTTTCTACCCTTTGCATGGTCCTCTTCAAAGGTGAAACAAAGGTGAAACAAAGGTGAAACAGGCGACTGCCACGCATCCACAGCATCCACAGCATCCACAGCATCCACAGCATCCACAGCATCCACAGCATCCA
>Ga0126342_10004944_pt1 | contig 23032 bp, 25 predicted proteins | sample Cyp1metagenome_FD_92528 | JGI IMG/M metagenome (GOLD analysis project Ga0126342, IMG submission 92528) | Coral microbial communities from Lord Howe Island, Old Settlement Bay, Australia - Cyphastrea 1 metagenome | ecosystem: Host-associated > Invertebrates > Cnidaria > Coral ...
ATACTATATTATATTATATTGTATTATATTATATCATATCATATTATATTATATCATATCATGTCATATTATATTATATTATAAACTTATTATATTATATTATATTATGTCATATTATACTATATTGTATTATATTATATCATATCATATTATATTTTATTATATCATATTATATTATATCATATTATATTATATTATAAATTTATTATAGTATATCATATTATATCATATCATGTCATGTCATATTATATCATATCATATCATATTATATTATATTATATTAAATATATAAACTCCCATCATGAAAATCCTGGGATTTTTTGTCCATCCGAAGCCTCCACCGAGATCACGGGCAGCTCCGGCGAGCACTTCACCCGCGAGGGCGACGCCGGCGAGGGCGGCCGCAGGGGCGATTTGGGCGAGGCCGAGGTGGGTGACTCCCGCGCCTGGCGAAAATGCCCAAGAAAGGTGGGGAAAACATTGGAAACCATTGGAGAAAAACCTGAAATTTGGAGTTTTAAGATGTTGGTTGAACTGGTTTCACATTGACAATACGTTCAAAAACGAAAACTGTCTTGAACCTTGGGCATGGAAGTGTTCTGGGTAGTTCTGGAAGTGGGGAGTGCGGATGAAAGGAGGCTTCGATGAGAAAAGTGAATGATTTAGCCTTGCAAATACAGGAAAGAGTCCCTTCATCACTACTCGATGTTTAGGTAGTATGTGTCTCAGGGACTGATTCAATCGCGATTCTTGCAAACGTATTTGTTTTAATTGTTTATTCCTTTGTTGCAAGAAATGCAATTTCCCGACCGAACCAACACAGAAGTTTAGCCTGCAACTTTGCCATCCTGGTAAAAAAAAAAAAATGTTATGTGTTCCTGCAATAGATAGACTTTTGCCAAAAAGTGTAAGGAAACCCATGTGTCTGCATGCTGCAATGCTGGGGGGTCTTACATCATGTGTATATATGTATGTGTATATATATATAATTATATTAATATATATATATATATTATATTAATTATCAACACGATATACATACATATATATATATACATGTATATATATATATACGTATAGTTATAGTTATAGGTATTGCCGTGCCAAATGATGGAAAACTCTACCTGCAAAGTCCCTGCGCGGTCCTCCTCCTTTTCAGTCTTCTCTGTACCATTGGATCTCTCTGGTGCCATCGTCTTCTCAGTGCTTGTCTTCCTGGCGTGACAGAGACCCTCCACTGTGCCCTCCACAAAGCCCGTGGGGCCAACGGTGACAGCATGACCTCATCGCCAGTTTGACGTCTAAAGGAAGCGCAATCGACAGAACCTGCGAAGCAGATGGAAGGAGAAGCTGAGCCGAGACTCCGAGACACTTAGCATCACTTGTAGGGCTGGGCATGGAGTCACTGGGTGCAACAAAGGGCTATAATCAAACACAACCAACATGACGAAGATCCGTAGAAGTCCCAGTAAAACTATCCAGTCTCTCTAGTTGCAACAACCGTTCCTTTCCCTCTTTGGGGAGAAGATAGAAGCAACACAAAATGTATGGCAGACAAATGTAATTCTATATTGCATACCTGGTGGTGGGAACACTAAGGAAACAGGGCAACCCCACGGGGCCCCCCGGGTTGGCAACGGCAAATGACATCGCTTCCGCCTTGAGGTCTGGTTGAATGAGCTTGGTGCGACCGGTGCTGGGCTCCGGCAGGAGCATCTTGAAGATCCTGGCCATCGACCTATGAGTATTTGGCATTGAGATGGAAACAGAAGTTTTACCATAAAATGACCGTGAAATGACCATAAGATCAATCGGATTTTTTGTGTGGAAACATCTGTCTAAAATGAGAATCTGTTTTGGAGCCACAGATTTGGTCATGTAAAAAGCCCATCTGTTTTGGCTCAATCTCTTGAAGTCAATCTCGCCACACGTCACCACTGAAAATCCACGCCGTCCTTTTCATCTCTCGCTTTGAGATGCCTTCCAAGCCATTCTCGAAGCATCTGTCGACGAATTCTCCCTGGCAGAGGGCGATGACAGATTTCTGCAGATGCTGCATGGCGGCATTTCTGTTGGCCTTTTACGATCACGAACAAGCATTTGGAAAATCCTATGCAAAGGCATTCAATAGTTTGTTTTTGTATGTTTTTGTGGACCTCTATGCTTCTTGGGGCGTGGAATCAATGTTTGCCTCTTCAAGCTGCTCGTCCTTGTACTTCTCAATGCTTTTCCAGAAGCCTTCCACAAAGCACATCTGCTGATATGTGTTGACCCAAGGGATAATGTTCCCCAAAGTGTCAAACATGCCAGCAGATGCTGTAGTCGCTTTCACAAGTCTGAACCCCCCTTAAAGTTAGAGAAGGTCTTGTCAAGCCTTGATGTTCAGATACAAAAAAGGCATTCTCGGGTGATTTTGGCTTTTCGCGTGGAAGCTTCGCAAGCAGTCGAAATATCTTACAGCCGATCAAAGATGATCGTGGCATTTGAGTGTCCTCTCATATCAGGGTCCAAACTCCTAATGACATCTGTCTAAGCAGTTGTGCCTTGCCTGTTTGACATGCAAGCTATCCAGCACCCACACCGCACCTTTGAATGTCTCGTAGTTGTCAATGATCCAAACGCCAAACGCCTGGCTCGGGAATCTGGTGCCTTTGGGTGGATGACCAATGAATCTCCAAATTTTCACACTTTACATCACTTACAGTCACATTAGTACCATCAGCAGGAATCCCGTCCCAACATCACCGAAATCTGCAGCTTCGAGTTTGATCATGTTTTATCGCCTGCAGCAGCTCAAAGCCATCAGGATCCAAGTCCTCCAACGACTGAGTCGCTGAGACATGGGACATGAACCCCCCGAAGTCCTCGGAACCCAAGAAGCTGAACCCCTGGCAGAAGCTGGTAGTATCTGGCAGTCCTGATACGTCACTTCGTCCTTTTCATTGGAGAACTCCGCCCAGAGCTGCTTCACACTGCCGGAATACCTTGGCGACAGGCACAGGTCATGCGGGTCATGGTTTCACCATGTTTCACCATCTCCAAACCGAACCTGGGCCCTTCGGTGCTTTGACAAGGGATGCTCTTGTTGGAGCATCTTGGTGGGTTTAGCCATGTTTAGCCCATAAGAAACAAGAGCTGATTGGAGGTGATTGTTGGCGAATGGTGATGATCTGTGTGTTTCTGTCAAGCTTCCCCACCGAGCTTGGGATCCAGACCCACCAGTACGATCAATGGCCATGACAAACTGCATAAAGGACATGCGACCTGTGCCTCAGCCCAGATTCAAACACTCGAAACGCCCAAAAACCAGCGAGATTCCTGTGAAAATCATGGAAAATCCGGTGCTCCCCTATCTTCTGCACCCAGCTCGCCCAGCTCCTGGCGTTCTCCCTGGCTCCAGCTGGGTCCCCCCAACATTCTTCGTCCATGCGATATCTCCAGGCTCCGGCCTGAGCGGGATGCGAAACAAAACCTGGTTACAATGTGATAAACGAAACAAAAAACCATCTGTTCATCATCAAAAACACCCACAATTAGGTGGGTGTTATATGTTATATATGTTTTTATTGGGTTTACCACATGAATGACCTTAGTACACTAGGCTCTCATCTGCTTTCTGGATCTTCCAACGGAAATGATCAAAGCTAAAATCGAGAAAGCCTGAGGAAGCTGGGGACTCGGCAAGACTTCCGCTTCCGTTCACCAGCTGTCTGCGATAATCATCCAAGCATTTTGGTCCTGGCTGCGGGATTTTCAGAGCATCCAGACTTAGCTGGAAATATGGTTTCGGCTTAACAAAACATAAACACAATATTGATCAAGCCACCCGTCCCAAGAAAACATACTGGTCAAGTGTGGTGCGTCATTTTATATAGTCATAATAGGATGTCATAGGGATATCTGAAAACCACTAACGAGTCCAGTAACATGGAAGCCCTTGCCCAATGCCTCTTCATTCCAAGTCCCACAGGGCCAGTGGGAAACGGACTGTCGAGCGGGAAGTGCTGTCCTTAACTTAGGGAATGCTCCCCCCAAAGCAAATTAAAATATGATAAACTGATAAAACATAGAAGGGATTCCTCCATGTGGTGTACCCAGAAAACTATCACAGCTACGGTTTCGATGGTCTACCTCAAAATGCTGATGTGTTCCAGTTCGAGAACTGTTTACCAGCTAGTTTACCATGGGTTTTTCGGGCCTCAATTATCGCCTGGGCAATCGCAAGCAATCGCCTGGGCAATCGCAAGCAGGCCAGGTGGACCGACTTGCAGATCCATTTCTTGTTTCAGGCGCATCTCCGCGCCCTGACGCTTGCGCGCACCCAGTTCTTCGGACCTCGACAGCTAAAAGGTGGGCAACGGGACCGTAAGGATTCCAACAGCTGAAACAGGAATGCAAATACATGAAGCACCAGACATCACTTTACACATATGTACATATATGATATTACAATATACATATATACATATATACATACATTAGTATATAGTTTTAGGTTTTAGGTATCATAGATAAAGTTGCACATATATAATTATATAATCGTATTAATTTATACATGGAATGTTGCGTTTTTCACTCGATGAAGGAATATCAATCTTCACCGAGTGGGGCCGGGGCCACCTCTACAAGATCTCAGGTGCCCCACCAAATGGCAATGCGCGTGGGCCGATAGACCGCCTTTTCGGCGGGTCGAAGTGATCTTTGACCATGTGAGAATCGGCCAACTGCTTTCGATGCTTTTCGCGGCTCGGCTCTCAGTCTAAAAATATCCTCTAAAAATATCCTCAAAATAGCTGAATGATGCTGAATGAAGGGAAAGTCCTCAAAAAAAGTTCACCTTTCGCTTCAGAATTCCACAATTGGAAAAAATCTCCTGGAACCGTGCCATCCACGCGGCGCCTCGTCATCTCCAGCAGTGGATCGTGCCACGGACTGATTGGATGGTGCCCTCGAGGCAACAGAGGACGATGAGCCAGGGCGCCTGCCACAGAGCCAGACTTGGGAAAAGGGCACCTGGAGATACCTGGAGTACAGCCTGTAGGAACATGTAGGAACTATCAACTTGAGAGACTTCAGAAATTTGAAACAACTTGAAAATCACCAACGATTAAGGTTGTTATGATTTCTTGTGATTAGCGCAAATAGCTCATTCCCCCGGGTGCATGAGTTCAGGGCCTATATCAACCTGGACATTGCCTGTTTGTTCTCTCGGGCACGTGAGATCCCTGGGTGGAACAACCAGAATATGTACACTTGTCTATGAACATTTGACGAAGTCCAAAACAACTCAAAAAACGACGCAAAGAGAAAAGCATCTGAATTCATAATATGGGTACGTACCAAAACCCCGCTACCCTGTAGTTCGCATTACAATAGCTAGTACGTGGATGTTTACACCTCCTTTGGGGAAATCACAGGTGTTCCCCAAATAAGTCAGGTTTTCTTGGAGAAATCATGAAAACCTGCGGTTATCCGTTTATCCCCAAGAATCAGCTCGATGCAGGGCTCCCCCACCCCTTGGAAGGCGTCCCTGGCAGTGCCAAGGTCTTGGGACTTCCGCTGGGTGTTCCTGGACACTCCTGAGCGGGTGGAAAAGCCCTGGGAAAAATGGAGGACTAAAGATGGAGAAAGCCAACATCAAAAGACCAATCCAAAAATGATTCTGAAATGGATTGAAATAATGAATTGAAATGGATTGAAATGAAATGGATTTCTCATGGCCCCCCTTTTTGATCTTTTTTTTGCTTGGAGCAAAACTGTTGGGCGCACCAAGTTTCACCATCATCCCGAGAAAGGAAATTCGCAGCGTATAGCTCCGCACCTCGTCATCCTCTCCCTTTGGGCTGAGCAGTTTTCCTGTCCACTTGCCCGGAGAGGCTTGAGGTCCACCTCAACACACGAGTTCCAATGGCTTTTTTTGTTCGAAAATGCGGTACCAAAAGGACCCACCAGCCATCGCTATGTCCTGAATATGTCGTGTTATGTTCACCATCCAACTCTCGGGGGTCACAACTTTCGAGTTTCGGATTCCGGATCTCAATCAGGTGCGCCAAAATCTCATGGTCGATTGATGTTGATTGTCGTTTTCGGGATTCAATCATAGATTGGGGCTATCATGGGCTATCCCACATGTTTGGACAGACTATGACAACCCAATTTAAGTCACGGGCTTTTGGTGCCATAGAGCGTTAAGGCTTTGTCGTCTCCACGGAAATATGCCTTGGGAAAATCAGGTCAGCAGAACGCAGTAGCAGTGACCAAACTACATCAATCAACAGACACCAATATACACCAATAACATATCAACAGCATTCAGCAAGCATAGATTTCGACCATTTAGTCCACCATCTTTTCCACCTAGACGTCCAAAGGTGTCACTAGACCCCATCCCTTGCAGTTGCGTGGCATCTGCTGCTTTTGCATCGATATCTCGCAGCACGATGTACTTCCGGTGCCTTGGAATTCGATGATACCCAAAAGATGTGAAAAGGAGTGGTTTAACCAGCAGAAATGGGATGGAGATGGATGAAGTGTTTTCCTGCGTCTACCTTCAAGATAGTCAAGGCCCCACAGATGGAATGGTTCCGATTTAGTGATGATTCGGGGATGCATGTCGTCTCTGGCATCAAAAGGGCCCCCTGCGGCTCTGCCAGAAGCAGCTGCCACAGCTTCTTGATGTCATCCTCAGGATAAGCATTGACCCACAAGACTTGCATATCTTATGGTTATCTTGCGGTTTGCTTTGTATGATAATTCTAGCCATACTTGGAATCAAGACCATGATTCATAAATAATTATTCAAAATCAATTTGGGCATTTGGGATAGAACTGAGATGAACCATCCAACTTTGTGGGTCACTTTGAGCCAAGCCCACAAGCCTCATAGCCCATGTCTTTCAAGCGCTTGGCAAAGTCATCTTCCTGGCCATGTCTTCACGCGCCCCGCAACCGGCGCGTGGTGTCAATGGGACCCCAAGTTCTGGCCATTTGAATGGGGGAAATCTACGAAATGTCATGATCGACATTGATCAACCATCAAAGAAATTTCTGCCAGCCCATCTCTAGCTTCAGCACTCTGCCTCGATGCCCAAAATGAATCCATAAGTGAGAATGAATACATAGAACTGTGCTATGACATCTATGACTATAACTGTGTAATTCCAGTTATTTTAGTCCACTATATCCCAAGAGAATTGACTGTAACTGGGCTGCACATCCAAGTACTTTGCCCGGCCGTCCTCGATTTTCCCTCGCTTCCTGGGGTCTAAGCCCTGATGCCATGCGGTCATGATGTCCCCATAGGCTTCCTCATGGATCTGCGAAACCCAGATGCGACATGGCCGACACATGGCAGTTTCACCAACAAAAACTGTGGACTGGTGGATTTCATGAAATTTGCTCTGATTTCAAGAGCAAAAAGAAAAAAACAACCAATAGCAAAGGATAGAACGAAATTAGTTTCCCTATGTTTCCCTCTGTTTTCGCAATGGCAAACCTGCAAAATTCATCCAAATCCTCTGAGCCGTGGGCCAATAGGAAGGCCCGGAAGTCCCAGAGCACCTGAGTTCCAGCCATCTCCAGCCACAGCCACAGCACACTGGGCGCAGGCATGCGCAGGCGTCCCACCTGAACTGCTTGAGGATCCAAGTCGTAGAGGGAAATGTGACCTCAACGGAAGTTCCACTGGGACCATGACCAATTTGGCAGTGTGTCAAAACCTTGTACCCCTGGTGAACATCAAAATAGCTGGTAAATGGATGTTCATCCCCCTACAAATGGTATTAATAGGTATTGATCCATAGCCATTTGGCAGGTGCAGCAAGTGAATCAGGCGGTTGCTCCACAAAACCATAAAACTGTCGTTGCTGAGTCGCAGACCAGCACCAGGTTTGGCAGCTTCGCTCCACAGCTGCCGTAGATCTCCATGGAAGCCAACACCTGGCCCAGTGGGGTGTTCAACCAAACCGCTGAGGCACCAAAGAGAAACACAATTGCTGGCACAGGGAAACCAGCGAAAATGATGTTGACCAATGATATGAGGGCTTCCCGAAATATGGCTACCCCAAACCATTGCTTTTCCTATTACCAATTTTGGATGATAACGTCCAAGCTCTGAAGGTCTGAGGAGCCAGCGGTTCCTCACAGCATTGTACCAGTCCTAGCGAAGGGCGCAATGTCAAAGGCGGGGAATCGAATACCCTCTGGTAATCCTCTAAAAATGGAGGTCTTCATGGGAAATCATCTATAAATCGTGGCCACGTTTGATTACCGGAGGGTAGTCGAAACCCTCTGCTCATCAAACATGTTTTTTTTCTGGGAAAATCATCAATGGATAGGCTTAAGTAGAGGGGGGATTCCATGGCCAGGTTAACCACAAGGTAATGGCTGCTACTCGGACTCAACAGAGCCAAGTTCATCCCTCCATCGAGCTCCTCCTTGGAGAGATGCCCTTGGCCCATGGGATCCAACGCCACCTTCCAAGCAATCGCCTCACTGAACGAAAATTTGCCTTTGATGGCTTGAAATGCAAACCCCACCCTGGGTGTATTGAAACCCATACATAAATACACACACAATTAGTCATCTATGTATTTATATACACATACACATATACACATGTATATACATATATAGAGAGAGAGAGATAGAGAGAGACAGACAGATAGACAGACAGATAGACAGATAGACAGATAGACAGATAGATAGACAGATAGACAGATAGACAGATAGACAGATAGATAGACAGACAGATAGACAGATAGATAGGTAGGTAGATAGATAGATAGATAGATAAGATAGATAGACAGATATAAATATATGTAATTATGAATATTATGTATATATTACGATGTATCGATGTATCGATGTATCGATGTATGTATGTATGTATGTATGTATGTATGTATGTATGTATGTATGTATGTACCTATGTATCTATGTATGTATGTATGTATGTATGTATGTATGTATGTGTGTATATATTATGTATGTATATATATATATATCATATTTACTGCGTATAATATATAAATATGTATATATATACATATAATTACATATATTATATTGAGATGCTTGATTGAAAATTGTTCGAACTCGAACTGCAAGCGGCTCACCAGAAATGCCCCATAAGATCCTGGCCAAGTTCTTGTACTTTTTGATCAGCATCGACTGAGCCGCAAGTCAGATGAGGGCCGGGGTCGGCGAAGAACATCGTGACGTTTGGTGTCAAGGCTTAGCAAACCGCCAAGCAGTGCTGCAAATCAGACCGCCATGTGACAAAAAAAATCTTCTGGTATGGTTTCCAGATGTTTCCAGATTCAGTGGGGCATCTTCCGGAAAAGGGGTCGTGCCATAGCGGCTAGGATTCCTTTGAACTGCAACTTCAGACGCCCACCTTGAGAGTTTGCAGAGTCTCGCAACCGACATCAGCTTCATTCTCCTATGGCCAGTTCCGCAACGTCCACATCCGAAGTTGGATTCTTGGGAATGGATTCAATGGATTCATGGTCTGTGTTAGGACCAATTTTTTGTGGAAGCAAAATAATACCCGGAAAAATGCCATGATACATGGTGTCTTATCTACATCTAACATGCCATGACGCATCTCTTTGCCACACCTGTTGCACTCGCTCAGCCATTTCTTTGCGCATGACCTTGCTTTGCGCCTCAGCCCACAGCTCCCCCAAGCTGACAATCCCCACAAAGTGTTGGATGGTTCTGACCCTTCTGTTTCTGATGTGTCTTCGGATTCCAAGGTGCAATGCGAGATCTCTCTGAAAAGAATAGACCCAAGCCCCAAGACTTTTCAAGTCGCGCATCTACCCAGAAAAAAAAGGTGGATTTTGAGACACCCCTGCAGCCCCGGCAGTGCCCCTGCAGCCCATCCATTCCAACCCCCCCTGGTCGCAAACCCTAGTCCACTTCACCGAGAACATGTTGTCCTGACGCTCAGCCAATCAGCTGGTCCCCGATCCATCGTTTCATGGTCTCTCCGTTTTTTTTTAGTGTTTTCCATGGGTTTTCCCCCTGAGAAAGGCACATAACTTGAAATTGTGTGGTCGATGTTCCTGTCAGATTTCCACCCTGCCACTTGTAGATGGGATGTGACGCTCCTGACGCTCGTCGAAGGACATTTCCATAGGATTTGCCTTCTCCGTCTTCTGTGCCTGGTTTCAGCTGCAACATACTACCCCTGACCCTTCATGAAACCTGTGCCGGCCTGCACATGTTTGTGACAGTTGAATATCTCAAACTTCCTTCCCCGGTTCAAATCAAGCCAAAACTGCGTCATGTTCCTGAAAAAGAACTATCTCTTAGGTATAAATCATAAACCCAATCATAATATGAATCATTTTAGGAGATTTCAACAGGAAACAGCCCTTCAACCGTTCAAGCCAGCGCCTCTACGATCATGTCGGTGTCCATGCGGGCCAAGGCTTGATACGCAGCCAAGTCAAAACTCAGTGTGGAAATGGATGGGAGTCTATTCCGAACTTGGGACAAAGTGGCCCTGAAGTCGAGTGAGAACCTAAGAATAGGGGATGACGTACCCAAAGTATTCAAGCCCATGTTTTTGTTGTTTCTGAAAATTGGATCCTCTGAAAAGTCGCCCAGACAAAGCATCAGCAACTGTTGAGGTTCCCAAACAAGACTGAGTACAGCTTGTACCACCCAGACATCCCCCACACCAGGAAGTGCCTCCCCGACCAGGCTGAGGTTTCAAACTCCCTCAAAGACATCTTTTTGTACTTGTTGATCTTCAAAGGGTCATCCTCAGACAGGTTTTGTCGCTGGCATACGTGGCAATGCTTCCACCAGGGTTGGCAAGCAAGAAAAGCTGAAAGAACAGAAAACTCCTGACTCATCATTATTTAAGACATGTTAAGACCATCCAAGAGATTCAGAACGCAACCTTTCTGCATCAAAATGTGTTTCTCCCACCGATTCCATGAAAAAGTGACCATTCTGCAACCAGGGAGCAAGTAGATCGTGAAACAGCTGAACCTGCCCCCGCTTCCAGCTGAGTGCCAGTTCGGTCGGAAAATCATGGGAAACATGTCCTGGAATCCCACGGGACTGATTCCAAAGCATCAAAAGTTCATGGGAAAATCATGGATCGCAGATCTCCCAAGGGCACCAGATCGCCCTCGATGCCATCTTCAGTGCACCTGGGTCAAATTGATTTGGCAGAAAGCTGCATGACACAAAAAAGCGCAGGCATGCTTTCAATCATGGAAGTAAAATTCAATTCCGTGTTTGAACCACTTGGGGCTATCCATTCAATGTAGACATTGATTTGATGGTTTGTAAAGTTTCAATCTGTTGCTAGTCCTCGAAGAGATCTGAGTTCAAAGCTGCTTCACAAAGGCCGCCTGTGAAAAAGGAAGCTGCGTGGTGATTACCGTGGTGGGCAAATGGGACATATATCAACCAGCGAAAAATACTTTATATAGTATTGCAATGTATTGCATACTAACATATACTAACTACAACAGTGATGAACACAAATGTTTATGGCTACAACATCATGACATCCATCATTTGCAGGGTAAAGCTACATGAAATTGCTCGATTTTCCGCCACCTTCACATCGTGTGCTGTGGCCGTGACCCTGGCCTCGTCGATCAAACTGCGATTCTGTGGATCGAAGGCCGTTTGCCTGGTGGCGAATCGCTAGATCTACAGCTAGATCTACCCATCAAAAACAACCAGTGCATATTGGCTCAAGTTTCAGCAAGTTTCAGCAAGTGTCTCATGTTTTGCAAGACATGTTCTGTAAAAAAATGGCTTACCACCCTGCGTTCAGTCAAACAAAGACCATTAGTGAGTTCGATGAAATGAGGCATTGAAGGCAGGAAAACTGATCTTGTACAACCCAAATCATGAGCAGTCATTTTACCAGTCCACTCAGATCCTGACACTTTTACTCGTTCAGTGATCATGAACAATGGACAGCTTGGACATGTTAGCACAGTCACTGCATGAGACCATAAGTCAACCTCCATTGATCCCAGCATCCAACAGAGTTGAGGTTCCGCACCAAGCATTCAACATGTTGCCGTACCTGCCGCAAATGTACCGCACTTTCGTCATCAACATGAATTGCAGTTGAATGGGATAAAACGGCCCAAAATCACCAGGCCATTGGGCCATTGAATTGCAGTCTTCGAGCACGAAGTCAACAGGTTTCGATTTTCAGTACCCAAAATTTTCGGTGACGCTGACAGTGACGCCCCGTGGCACTTCTCAGAGAGCGTGTTGCGAAAGCCTTGCATCCTCGGATCTGCCGGGCAGTGTTTCTGGGAAATCCTCGTCATGAATGGAGCGAAAGGCCGGGCAAATCATCTGTAAATGATGGATTTTCCAGCAAGCCATGTTTAAAAATACCGGAGGGGAATGTATTATATGTATTCATAAATCAGTTTCAGGCTTTGTTGAATGGACTAGCACAGTCTTTCCCATCAAAATTGCTACTTCGGAACGCAATGTACTTCCATTCCAAGTGTCGGTGAAATCAGCATTTCAATCATCTTCTCCATATCTTTCATGGTAAACTCACAATAAATAGTATTCTGGTTGGTGGTTTCAACCCCTCTGAAAAATATTAGTCAGTTGGGGCTAATTTTTATTCCCAGTATATATCAGTATATATAGAAGAATAAAATTCATGTTCCAAACCACCAACCAGATCCAACCAGTCTGAAATCCCCAATTTTCGTGGCATGTCATGGTCCATCCCCCCCCAAAAAACCTTGGGAAAACCTGGGGTCACCTGAGCTCCCCTGGCAGTTCATCGGAGCGTGGGTCCAGATGACGGAGCCGCAGGACGCCATCGCGCTCGGCGCCCAGGGCGCACCAACACTCCTGGCGGCCGGGATCCCTACATTTGGTGATCAATGGCTGGAAAATGCTGGGAAAAATATGGAAAAATGCTGGGAAAATGCTGGTTTTATAGATGTTGATACATGATTTGAGGGTTGGGAAAGGGGTTGTACAAATGAGTCGGAAATGGATGGTTGATGATGGTTGGCAAGCCCTGGAGAACCCCCGAAAATGGTGACACTTGTAGGGGTTGTGACTGGCGAAAGCATACGTGCTACTGGTTCCGATGTCATGGCTGTTAGCTGTAGAAACCTAGAAGACCCCAAAGAAACTAGTCCCAGAAAGTAGTGGAGTCATGCAAAGGGGCGTCCTATACCTGAAACCACCACTAGAGTAAAAGATGACCCTGTGCAAAAATGTTTTTTCAGCTTAAAAATTGTGAGATGTCACAGATCCATACGTGTTTTACATTAAGCACGTTGGCGTTTCAGCGGCTTCAATTCAACTCTTTCACCCGCCTTCATGTCTCCAAGGAAGCCCACATTTCGCATGCGGTCGCAGAACTCCTGAGCCGGCCAAGCTCAGCTGAGGACAAATCAAATCCCGTTTCCCCTGCTGATTATCCCTCCTGGGAGACCAAAATAAACAGATCCATTTCTGGAAGGGGTATTCTTGGGGGAAGGGATGAATGCCAATGGTATGGGTTTAGCTGGTAGAACCAAAATCCCCCAATCTGAAAATCATGGCTGGTCAAGCGGCCACAGTGTTCACCCAAACAGTGTTACAAGCTCATCTCTTACTAGCGTTCTCTACAGAACCAAACGCAGCCGAAAGCCACGGGGAGGTTGCGCACGGAAAATCAAAAGATCAAGAAAGCACCGGCATGGCTCCCCCAGCCTGGAAACCAATCTTGCCGCTGTCAAAGGGGTCAAAGACCTACAGTGCCGGCCCCTTTCGTGACTCTCAGAGGCCTGCAGATCCTCCTTCAAGACCAAAATTTGATGAACAGAGGGAACCATTCTGCAAAATGGATAAACTGGATATGGCTCAAAATGCTTGAACCCCAAGAATTGGATGGTTTTCTACTCAAACAACCCAAGTTGCAGATTCTGCAGTACGCACTGTTTGAGCTATGAGAAACTCAGCTGGTCTCCCTTGAGAAATCCCAATCCCACCGATCGCAGGTCTGCCTCATTCCAGGCCTTTCGTAAAGATCCATACTTCAAGCCCAGCTGCAGCCTTGGCAGTTTTGGACCTCCAAAGGGAAACTCCGGTATGAACCTATGCATACTTGAATATTGTTCATTTTTGGATACCAGCCATTTCTAGTTCCGATCTGAACCGGGACCCAAATGAAAAAGTCCACGGAGTGCCCAAAGGCAGCGATGTTGGCGGCACAGGTGTGAGCAAACGCGTTATTTGGGGCACCAACAAGAGCTCGTCTTTGTTCATCATGCCGACGTCAGCATCTCGGCACAAATGCCAGATACAAAAATCCAAAAAGTGGCAAACACTTGAAAGACTGAAATGGATGGATCGGTAGGAAGTTGAATTGTCCATTTGTCCATTCTAATATTGCTACCTTGTATAAGTGTGAGTGCAAACCCAACAAACTGCCATGTTTGGACCAGCGTTTCCTTTTCTGAGGTGAGCACTGATTTTATCTTCTTCTCGAATAGACCGGTCCATAACCTGCCATCACTGCTGCATCTAACCGGCCATGCATCTGTTGTGTTCTTGGTTCAATCACGATTTGGGATTTTGCGCATGACTCAAAATTTCCACTCGTGAATGTAGAACCGGGTCAATTTTTTCTTGCGCATTGATGTGCATTGTGTAGACTTTGGGATACTTTGGGTGTTCAAAATCCACCCCAACCTGCACCCATCCCCGATCATCTTTTAAAATGGCCAGCGGCCTGCACCTTTGAGCAGCTGCGAATGTAGTCCGAGTTCCGCGTGGGTGTGGCCTCGGTTGCAGCTGGACACTTGAGGCCTGGAAAGTCGACCCAAAAAAAATCCAAAGTTGGAAACCAAATTTTCCCCTAAACTCAGTTTGGCCAGTGTTTTGGAAACGGTGGACTGTTCAATGTTTTCTGAACGAGCACATTTTGGGGCAGAAAAGGAAGAGAACCTCTGTTAAGGGAACACCGCCTTGAGACACTTCAAAGTGACATCAATTCTTGCACTGACTTCATCTCAAGTCAAAGAAATCCATCTGGTCCCTATTGGGGCTTGAACCACATCCCACCTCTCTTCACCGCTCTCTACCCTGCCAAGATTGACAAATCTGAAATTTGCAAATTTATATAATGTGGAATTCCCAACTAAATCACTTTTATAAAATGGTCCACCATCAGCCCGACCATATCGTTTAATCTCACATTATCACAAACTGGATCTCATTTCCAACATGGGCACGCAAAGATGACAGCTTTGCGGAGCACCAATGCGACTCACCCACCTCAATGACCGGGCTTTGCTGCCTGCGGCCCGAGCAAGAGCGAAATGCTGAAAGCACATGTGACCCTGTTCAGGTTTCAAATCCGAGCTGTGATTTGAAAATGGCTCATCTGCGCATAATTCATCATAATTCATCATAACTCCTTTCCTCCTATGGACCCCAAAACCTCCAAAGCAGCATTTGCCAAGGCACATGGTCGTGAGGTGGGGGATACATCTTCATCCAAGTCCCTGGACGACAACTTCATCAAGGTGTTCGCCTTGCTGCCTGACAACTCCAGTTCCACCACCAAATATCATCAAATATCACCAAATATCCATGAACATCATTGAAAAATACTGAAAAATATTGAACATCCACCAGGCTTGGTGGACACATTTGGATCACTTGGAGATTCCAGCAGCGGACCAGCAGAAAAAAAGCCCAGCGACGAGTAGCTGAAATCAGGCGCCTAAACGGGAAGCTCCACGCGAAGGAGACCGTGGGGCATCCAGGTTGTCGACTTGCAGTCCCCTGCCATGGGCAGAGTACTAACATAACAATTTATGTTTCTTTCGCAAACAAAAAACAAAAACAAAATTCAGAAACTATAAAGAAACTATATACTGTAAATTTATATTAATTACTATTCAAATTATCTTAAGTCTTGATAGTGTGTTTTCATTTCGTTAGAATTCATCAGGAAATATGAATTTTGAATGTGGATCATTTCAGCTTTGATCTACTCCAGCTGGCGGCCAAAGTCAGCAAGGAAGACCCATCCATGAGATCCCAGTCATCCTCAGTGCTCTCGAAACAATACCGGAGGAACCTCTGTTGTATCTGCTCTACCAGACTACTTGTGCCATTCCTCCGCCATTCTATCTAGCCAGGTGTTTCGTGGCATTTAACCCAAAACCCCCCACCAAAAATAGCGAAAATGTGAAAAAATTAAACCAACAAGAAAATATGGAAAAGTACGTGGATGCACCATTCAAAAAAGTTGTATTTCAACCATTTCAACTATTTCAACCTCAAATTTTCACATCTCTGGACTCCTTCCTGCACTGGGACCCCAGACCAATCCTCCGAAGCTATTGGCAGCGGGTCGATGGGCGGTGGGGCTCAGAAGTGTGGCGGACAGTGATGAAGACCTGCGAGGACTGGGTTTTTTGACCAATGGGCTAACCAGGTGCTCTAATGAGTCAGTGTTTGGGTGGCTATTCCCTTAAAAGAATGCCTTGGACCTTTCATAGGGTATCTGGTACCTTAAATTTTGGAGATGATTTTGGTACCTGAATACTTGAATCATGTTTTGATGATATCAAAGGACCCAGAAATACAGTACCACGTCATTTTGATCTATACTCCTATGGTGATGCGACCCGGACTGGTGCCTTGGATGAGCTCATCCCATGAAATCCATCACTTTCTCCACTAGACATTTAAGCGGCCATTGGCATATTTCCCACTGGTTGGAAAAAAGAAAAAACGTCATTTAATATTGTTAGCTATGCATCCCATTGAATGCAATGAAATATTCCCATAATATATCCATATATATATATATCCATTATTCATTGGTGAAATCTCTATATGATGAAACTCAAGGCCTTAAATGGACCCATTGAACCTCAGAGTTTCTTAGTCTCCAAACATTGGCGTACTCGGAGCTGTCTTCAACTTCGAACGTTGGCGTTTCAGATCTTGGCGCAGCCAGAGATGCTATCAGATAGGTCCCTTAGGTTTCCAATGCTTTGTAAAGGATCATGAATTATAACAAGGATAAATTATAATATAAATTCCAAACAAAAAATGCATCCAAAACGATCCAAAAAGTGGGCGTGGTCTTGGAGTCTTGCATGTGCTCTAGACTCTAGGCCTACAGTCGCCTTCGGCACAGTCGCCGCTCGGATCCCAGTAGGGTCGCTGCTGTGACTGGTGTGGCATCGAGACAGAATCAAAGGAGACAATGGAGCCTGGAGCGTGGACATCTGAGTCAGTTCAAAATGGGGTACCCAAAAAACATTGAAAAATTGGGATGCTGAAAACCAAAAGATTATCAACTGTTGACACATCCCATGGGTTAAAAACATATTGAGACATGCCCATCTACCAAATCAACTCAATGGACAGAACCTAATTGGGATGCCTGTACTGTTTCCGCAATTTGGAATGAATCCCTTCCTATTCATAAACACCCGCAGCCCAGGAAGACTGTGTTGGATCTATCCATTTTGGGGCCCCAGAATTATTGTTTGGGGATGGGATCCAATCTGCAGCTGTGATTAAGGTCTAGATACGCGCATCGTCGGGTCGACCCCCACCTTGGGTTTTGGAGCGGCTGTGGCCTCAGGGATCCAGGGGTATCACAGTAGGTCCAGTAGGTGCTGCCAAAAATCACACCCATCGAAGGTGATCCTGGAGGATCTGGAGGTAAGGGCCCCACCTTTCTCCCACCTCCATAACTGATGGCTTCCGCACAAGGATCAGCCTGGCTTCAGCGAAGCTAAGCTGAGTTGGGGAGCTATATCATTATATCCCAATGTTTGGGAAGTTCAGTGTTCAATGATCGTCTTCCTGGTTTTTATCAACTTATATATCTCAAAGTTCTATCAACTTATCTATTGCAGTTTTTGACCCTTCTATATCTTCTATCCTTATTTTGGAACTTCAAAAACACCATTAAACACCTTCATGTTGTGCCTGGAAGTCGTACGCAAGTGCGTCAATCAAATCGATAAAACTGACTGCGTCAAACACCAGTCGAATCTCCAGAAGCTGTGCCGGGTGTCCGAGCCCTGTAAACTGCTTCGCCCGTTTGCGGGTCAAAATCTTCAAGTTTCAACTCGCGACCTTGGGCTTCCACGGGCTTCCACGCTCTCGCAGATGGCTAAAATCACCACCCCAAAACATAAGATCCACAAGATACACAAGATACAGTACCAAATTGCTAAACCCAACATCTGAAATTTGAAGAACATTTTCAGAAAAACGGAGTTGGCTCACTGCTCACCACCGATTTATGTTTCAAGCAGCTGCCAACCCACTGGGGACAGCTGGCGGCTCCAGTCAGTTCGGAGAAGCTTGAAGAGGCGGTGACCGTCACCTAAGCCAGGACTGGATGGACATCAAACCTCCAGATGGAGATGAAAATACATCTGCCTATAATCTATACATATTATATATATATATTATAGATGTGTTATATATATATTATAGATGTATTTTATATATATATATATATATATATTATAGATGTATATTATATATATATATATTATAGATGTATATTATATATATTATATATATATGCATATATAATGCATATGTGTACATACATGCAGATACATGTAGATGTAGATGTGTATCACACGCGTATATATTACAATACATCACATGTAAACACACATGTGTTGTACAACAATATGTATGTTCCAGAAGAATCTGAACATAAACATATCTGAGCTAATTTAAGCAAACTTAAAACCTTAAGCCACATGTACGCCCAAAAGTTACCAGGAATCAATGAAGGCTCCACAGATCTACTTCTGGGTTCACCCATGACAATTCTAGGTACCCCAGCCTTCGAAGCCCAATTCCTGATCCAAACGTCCATGGAAGGGAAAGCTGATGTTGTGTATGGGCCGCCTTGTGGAAAGGTATTTGTGGTTTCCAACGTTACATCAGGCACAAATAGAGTCAGAATATGGCGGCACTACAGGCACACAAAAAAGAGAAGACCTGACCACAAAATATTGCCAAAATCAGTGTTCAATTGGGCTTTCAAATAGTACGTGTGACTGGTATAAAGCCTAGCATGGGCAAATTCTTCAGGTTGCGGGACCAAGGATAAATCTTCTTCCCCAAAAATATGAACAAGTTTGATTCATATCATATGATATCTGAAATGATGCTTTCTGGATATTTTGATGCCCCATGCCCCATGTTCTCATCCCGATGGGGACGTGTCTCTGTTCTTGACCCCGGTAGTCCTGGCAGCGCGAGATGAAAACCGTCTCGGGCACTCCAGGCTTGTTTTCGATGTTGAAACCTGAGCAAAGTCTGGAGTGATCATCATTTATGTGTCAAACCCAACACTGAGCCATACCAACTTGTTTTAATCTTTTTAATCTATGTTACCAGTTGGGGGCTATGCTAAAGTGGTTATTTCACAAATCTTCAAACTGGGGGTCATTAAAAAATTCTTGGGTCTACCGGTGAAATCCCCCACTCGAGAGTCGAAAACCGTGCTGATCCAACCACGATCGCGGCGAGCTGCCGTTGTGCCATGCGTTGAGCATGTTGCCGTGTTTGTCCAGGCAAAGGGCCCTGACGGAAGCCGTCTGGGAAAATCAAACTTGGCTGGAAAAATCCCCGAACATTAATTTGGGCACTGAACAATGGGGAAATCATCAAATGGGGCGATTGGGAATTGTCCCATTGCCCATGTTTGATTACAGTTTCCTGCCTGAAGTCTTCAAGCTCTTGATAGGCCTCCAAGGCAGAAAATTCGCAAGTCTTCTGGATCAAACACAGGTACATCCAAAAAGGAATCGGACCTCAAGAACTGCCAAGAATTTACCATACATATCCATACATCATAGTAACAAGATGATTTGCCTTTGATCTTTCATGACATCAGCAGCACGATCCAACTGGATCCCGCCGGATCCAACGCCTTCGGGTCAATCTCTTTCAAAGAGATGAAGCCGGTCTTCTCTGTATCGAGTTCGCCCCAGAGCCTGACAGCGAAAAAGATGTCGCTGTAGGATCTGTAGGTCACGCGGAAGAGTTCTTTAGTGATATGGAAAGTAGAGTTACGTCAACTCGGAATCATCACTGCTTTAATGGGAAGACAGCCCACTAAAACCCAACCAGGAATTACTCATCTTGTTTTGAAGCCCACGTTGGTTGAACCTGTGACAAGAACATCCCGAAACCGCTGGGGACCCCCACTTTCGCAGGTTCCCAGTGAAGCCCATCTGCCGACATCGATGATTGAACTCGCCTTAGTGAATCCAGGTAAACAATGTGAATTTCGAAAATTGGATGTTTCGTGTTTCAAAATCCCAAGTCATTTTGGTGTCACTGATACTTTAAGTATTTTTCCCAAGATCCCGGCCGAAGGAAATTTGACCATTGCCATCTGGATCCAAAGAAACATGCCAAGCCGCTGCCTCAGAATTCACTGGGTTGGGCCTGGGTTGGGCCTGACACCGCGCAGGTCAGCTCGGCGCCGTTTCAAACAGGCCGGTGCGGCTACAGAGCCGAACTTTCGGGACAGCAGACGGCGAAATCCCTGCGGTGGCATATCATATAAGCCATTGGCAAGCGGCCGCACACGGATCGAGCAATTCGGATCAAAATGATCAAAGAAAACGGGAAAAATGAGTTGGAATCAGTCGATCCATGCCGATCCATATGTTTTTTGGATATGATCTCGGCTTTTCCGAGCAGTCCCATGATGTCCCATGCCTCTGGACCCTGGTTGCCGAGCAATCCAGCATCATCTGCATTCCTGGCAGCAACATACCACGACAATCGAACAAGCAAAGTCATCGCTTTCATTCGCTTTCAAATTCACATTCTTGTGATGGACTTTGTCTAGTTTGCAGAGGATAGCATGGCATACCCCAAAAAGTCGGATGGTGAATGCAAATACTCCACATAACAGAAGACTACATCAGTGTGGGTCCAAAATTTTCGATGCTCCACTGCAACCAGTGGCGCGGCCTTGTATCCTCGACCAGCTCACGATGAACTTTGGATGTGGCTCGTCGGATCAAATACTGCGGCGTGGGCCTAGGAAAACTGTTGATCCGCTGCTGAACGTGTCAGTGGAATAAAGTGGATTAAACGACCGAGAAGCCCATCTAAGTCCAAGAAAAGTTTCAAAATGTCGGCGCAATTCATCCAGGTCCAGTTGATCACTTTCGGTTCAAATACATTCAGAATACATTGGCATCAATGGTTGAGTTTGATAAAAGGTTGATACCATTGATGGTCAACTCTCGGAATTTACCTTCATCCCACTGGGTTCGCTACTCACTTTGGCGCTCCAAGAACTCCGTCAGCCGGCTCGATGCTTTAGATCGTGGACGACCCTGGCGTGGCGTTGCTTAAGGCAGTTACTACATGTTACTACAACTAGTTCCTGCGCTTCCTGCAGCTTGGATCGGAAAGTCCATTCCAACCCTGTCAAGGATCCCAAATCGTTCTGAAAGACGTGGAGTTGACCGTGAAGCATGTCCTCCTCGACCCCAAAAACAAAACGCTGCAGGGCACCGTTGACGACGCTTTGCTGCTGTCACGGTTGGGACTGTCTGGCTCATCAGGGAGGGCCAGGTTTCCTGCGCGCAAGCCGCAAAGTGGCTGAAACTTTGGGAGCCCAACCATCTCTAAATCATCTCAAAAACGGGAAAATATGATGGTTACTAGTCACAGACACTTATAATACCTGATTTCTATCACTTTCCACTGTTTTTTGGGGAGGTTTGGGGTAAATGCGACAGACAAAGACCCTGAAGTCCTGGAGCCATGGCTAAAAAACGGCGGGGCAGAGCATCCCTTGAGCCGCGTCACGGAGAGGGCACCCCATGGCTGATGACTTCTGGAAAACTTCACTGCCACATCACCAATGATATACCCTCTGGTAAACTAACATAACTATGGAAAATCACCATTTTCAATAGCTATGTTAAATTACCAGAGGGTAGCCAGATTCTTTGTTCTCAAGAAAAACCAAGGGACACAAAAAGAGGACTGCTATGTACTTAGAGGACCATATGATGTGTAATACCTTCACAAAATGCAGTGAAATCGGCACCGCAAATGTCTTGTGGCGATTCGTCGCCCCCATTTTCATCTAGGCATGTCTGGGGCGGTCCCGCTGGCACCGGCGCACTAAATGGGAAGATACTGTTGATGGCTCCAAGTCTCCAAGTCCCTACCTGGATACTACAGACTTCCCAAATGGTACTACGGACATCACAAACAATGAAAAGTTGCAATCAAGCTAGGCAGGAGCATTGCATGGCATTGCCTTTCAGCTTGCAGCATAGCATGCATCACTCCGCGATGGACAGGACCCTGATGTCAAACCGCTTTCCCAACCTTCCAGACCCTGGGGGCTTCGAGACTTAGATCCATCAACAGTAGGTGGGAAGCGCTGGAACTCAGCCATCATCCTGGTGGCTCAGGATCGGCATGTCCTGGCGCTGGGAGAATCTTATACCAAGCCGGTACCTCTGTGATATGAATAGTCATTGAGTTTCCAAACCAATGAAGTCTAATAAGATGACTCAGTCTAAAAGAATTGGTTTGGGAACTCCAGAGTGACCACCAGAGTCTATGACCCTAACAAAAAAATAATTATCTTCATAGGGGGCAAACATGGGCCACTGATATCATGTTCAACACTGGTGGAGCCAGATCACGAAGCACTGCGAGGCCTCAATCGGAGGGATGATGGAAAAAACCGAGTTTTTACTTCAAAACACGAGGTTTATCTTCGTGTCACGGGTAAACACGAGGTTTCAGTTGAAAACCTACAATTTTGTAGGGTTTAGACGCTTAGGGTATATATATATATGTATATATATATGTGTATATATATGTATATATATATATGTGTATATATATATGTATATATATATGTATATGTATATATATATATATATGTATATATATGTGTATATATATATATATGCTACCCCCCCCCCTGATACCCACCTTGAGCGGCCTGCATGCGTGCAGAGCGAGC
>Ga0126342_10004945_pt1 | contig 23030 bp, 22 predicted proteins | sample Cyp1metagenome_FD_92528 | JGI IMG/M metagenome (GOLD analysis project Ga0126342, IMG submission 92528) | Coral microbial communities from Lord Howe Island, Old Settlement Bay, Australia - Cyphastrea 1 metagenome | ecosystem: Host-associated > Invertebrates > Cnidaria > Coral ...
GCGGTCCACGCCAACAGGCACCCCAAGGCCACATCAAAACGCTTAAAACCGTTAAAACTCTGCCAAAGCGTATGCCCCAAATAGGGGGGTCGGCGGCACCAGGGCGCTAGCCCATTCTATTATGCAGGAAATAGAATGGAAATTCTACGGTGAGAAGTGTCTGAAAGCCTCAACTTCTGACAGAACCATGGTAAGCATGGTTGGAAATCCAGGAAAAAGGGCATTGGAATCGCAGGAAGCTGCCGACCAAGCCACTCCTCCGCTCTGGGCCGTTTCGCCTCCGCCAAAACCGACTCTGCTGGGCGCTTGGAAGCCGATGCGGCAGAGGCAGCAGGCGCGGCAGGCGCGGCAGTCGGCTTGGTGGCCAGCAGGTCTTGAATGATGGAGAGGAGGGAAGCAGTGGCTTCTTCCATCTGACCCTCCTCAAACCATGGGAGAATATCTCGGAGAATGCGGGGTTTGAAAAAACAGATGATCTGATGTTGGGAGTGAAGATGTAAAAAACCAGATCGGATGCTTTTTGAAAAACCCATCATTCCACACGAACAAGGACTGTTGCTGGGTGGTCAAACCGCTTCGGGGCGCACCGCTTGGGCAACATCAGGCCATTGGAGATCCGATGGATCTTCGAATGACAAGCTGGTTCCCAGAAATCATGAATTCACTTCACCATCAGAATGCCCATAGGATCCATGGTGCTGCTATATATGGTGACATGGATCCCATCAATATACCCCCTTTATGTTAGCATATATACCAGCACCATGGATCCGTCATGGGATGTGCAAGAGTAAAAGCCCAACAAGCTCACATCTCTTGTGGTTATCATGTCTCATATCGAGGCTTAGTCCCAAGATCAACATAGATCAAGCACGTTTACCCTCCGGATTTCCCCAGCTAGACACCTCCATTTAGTTCCGGGATGAACATTTTGAAACCACCAAGCAGACTTGACCATGATTATACAGTTATGGCCATTTACCAGTTATAACTGGTTATTTCAATGGGATTATACATTCTATAAATGGGGTTTTGTTAGTACTTATAACTAATAAATGGCCACGACTGTATACCATTTCCTCCGTCCATCTATGCCATGGACGTGAACACCCATCGCTCCTCAGCGAGTTCGATGCTGCTTCTCACATCGTCCCTGGCGAGCAGCAGCGCAATGACCTCCTCCTGTCATGGCCGCGCCCCATCCAGTTTTGTTCGGGACTTTTTGGCCAAATCCACTGGCTGATTGATGTTCATAATGGTTAATAATAATGGATAATAAGGAAATGGTATATAATAAATAATGGATAATCATGGATAAAATAATAATAATAGAAAATAAGGGAATGGCATATAATAATGGATAATAATGGATAAAATGGATATTGATGGATAATAATAATATTAATAATAATGGATATTATCGGATTTTTGGCCATAAACCCACTGGTTGATGTTCATAATGACTATATGACTGATGGTTATAGTACTGGTGATGAATGGTGAATCGAAAACAAGAGAGCATCTATATGCCTGTTTTGTTTTATTCATACAGGGTACCACAGTCAATAGTATTTGACCACTATTTGGGGTTGACCACTGTCCAAAATGAATGGTCACGGTTGACCCATCAAGGGTGGAACCACAGAATCTCGACAGTCTGACAGTGCTTGTTCTTTGGCAGGAAGCTGCTCGTCTTGAAAGTAATACATGCTTTGTCTCCAACTTTGGAATTCTATGCAGATCTAGGATGATATAGGATGATATAGGTATCAAAATGATGGAGCCCCCAATCAAAATGCATAGTCAAAATGATGAAACCCGCAATGAACATTGATACTTTAGCATGTTGAATACTAAACACTACCAGATCATACCAGCTCTATCACCCATTTGTGGCTCCGGAATTTATCAGCTTTCTTTTAAAGTCCTCCAGTTTGCCAATCATTGGCGACACATCCATGTCACTCGCCATGGCTCCGGCATTCCAAAGAATTCTTCATACGTCGGACATGAAGAAAAGAAACTCACAGTTTTCAGTCAGTGGTCCTGGCTTTTTTGCGCCCAAAAAAAGAGCACTCAAATTCACTGATATATCTGATATATGCAGAAAGGACATGACCCTGTCATCTGCATTCAAGAAACGCTACCAGAAATTCGCCAATCAAAAAGCGGCTTTTGGGGATGCTGTGATGAAATGTCTCTGCAGTGGTCCCGTGGTACGTCCAGCGGCTTAGGGATTCTTTTTAGTCAGGGCCCAGTCGTGCGGCATGAAATGCGTATCAGTCTGGCGAATGCTGAGTTTCTACCATTTTCCAAAGAGGTCAATACATTGGTTTAAAGACAATTCTACAGGAAACTATTGGTGTTTAACCCAAACTATATAGGATAATAGATGGATTTCAATCGCATAATCGCAGTAATGTTGGTAGATAAATGATAAACCACCTCCAGTTTAACCACAAAATCACAAATGGGTGTTATAAACCATCAAAATATGGTTGGTTTATCATTGCTTTACGAACATTATTTCTCTTCAACCCAATTCTGGGACACTGCCAGGAGGTGCTTCTGCAACCGCTGGAGCCATTGTGGTTTTTGCCGCAGGATGGGATGGGGGGATGCCCCCGTTCATGTGTTTCACACCCTATATAAATGATCCCAAATGATTAAGATTGGTTGTACACTTATTCAAGTAAATAAAGCTCCCAAACATTGTTTTTTTTGGGGGGGTGTTGAATTTTTAGGGGGTAGGATTATTTCTCAAACCTAGGCAGTGACAAAGAATCTGTATGTGTGTGGAGAAACATAGAGAAACCTTGGCTTCGGGGGTCCATATTTTTTGAAAGGAAGACCCAGTTCGATCCTTGGCGTAACATTTTAGGCCTTTTGCTTAGATTCTTGCTAGGCCAAGATACTCAAGTGTTAGCTCAGCAAGGTCACTGTGATTCCATTGCAGCATGGAGCGAGTCGAACGGTAAAGCTGAACGGTGCTTTCCTTTGGAGATGGACATCCCACAAAGAAATGGACCCCATGGGATTTATTGACCTGAAAAAAACCTGCGTGCGGAATGTTGAACTTGGAACTTTCTCATCTTTGAACCCATAATAACACATAGGGATTGTTTGACAATTCCCACCTTTATTGATCTTCCAGCAGGTTTCATCCCTGGTGGCCCATGGGCTTTCTTCGCCGGAGCCAGGATGGACAAGTTGGCGAGATCTACCCCGGGGCACTGGCTGGATCTTCCATGTCCGAAAATAGGTCACAGGTACACCCAAAAACCTGAGATTTCAACATGCGTCTGGAGCATACTCCCAGTCCTTCCAACACCCAAATGAAAGGAATCCTTGAACAAGCCATCTTTAAGTGGCAAGGGGTATGCTCTAGGGGTATGCTCTAGGGGTCTGTTGAAATTTACTCAGAAAAAAGAGCGGGTGGCCAGAATGATCCAACGAATTATGAACGACTACTGATGTCTTTTCGGGGCAATCCACGTGTAACTGTGGTTTGTGCATGTTTGTGCGATATCACCAACCTGTTGGGCAATGAACAATGTGGTGTAACATCCATCTCACTGACCGGTGTGAATCTTTTTGGGCGTTGCAACTTGCAACTTATGGCAGGTGCAGTCTCCCAACTGTCCCAACTCCATCAACTCACCGTTTCTCCCAGCTGTACACTGTACAACAAGGGGGCCAAACATGACCACCATGGCGTTGAAAAACGGGGAGTTAGCTCCCAACGCCCTCAATCTCCAGGATTTCGCCCTGTACATCTGGCACCTGAAGTTTCTGAACCGAGCAGAATGAAAGAAAGCAGCATTTTGTGTCATGGTATCTGTTAATCATGGTTAGTAATGGTTAATACTTGTTAAATATTGGTTCATACTGCTTATTACTAATCTACTTAACTCTCCGGTGTCATCAAAGGTGGCTGCAAAATCCTCGAACTTTTCCCGGAGGTTTCTAGCTGGGAAAAGCATCAAACTAAAATAGTGGGATTTTACAGCCATGTTTGATGACACCAGAGGAGCCCACCATCTCCTGGTGCAGAAATTTTCCAAGTTCGACTCCAACTCGCCCATCTCAATTCATGGAATCATTGATGTGAAAAAACGTCCAATGATAGCAATGACCCTCTGGCAATTTAACATAGCTATGGAAAATTATCATTTTCAATGGATAAATCCACTCTAAATGGCCATGTTCAATAGCTATGTTAAATTACCAGAGGGTATATATATATATATCTATACTTATATCTGTACAGTATATATTCATTCATAATCACATATATGGTCAATTGTCATCAGCTACCATGATCGTCAATGAATATAAAATCCCAATCCTACTTTCGTGATTCCGTCAAATATGATAGGATCATATGATCCGTTTGCCTAACAAAAACAACAATGATCAACGACCCCATCATGATCACAATTGTCATATCAATTATCTTCTGGTCTGTGGTTTCAACCGGAAAAAATCCACTGGTATCATTCTCAGGGGATGATGCTGACCACAAAACATGCAGAACAAGTACTGAATTGATATGTAATTATATGTTAATTGACATGTTAACCTATATGGTAATTTATATGTTTAACCATTGGTATTTATAATATATATATATATATGTTAGTTATATGTTAATTAACATGTTATATGTTAATTAACATGTCTATATGGTAACCTATGGTAAGCTCTAAAAATCTGTTTCCAGGTGATGGCCAGCCGAGGCGCAACTCGCAGCGAAGCTCCAAAGGCTTGAGCGAGCCACAAGGCCTCGATCAGGCAGATCAATACTCAATACATCGGGATATGATGGGATTATCATGGGAATGTACATGTATGAACAATATATACAGTATATATATATAATTAATTATAATAATAATAAATATTATTATTATTTATATATATATATATTATAATATATATATAATGTCCATTTATAATTATGTGTAGTCAAATCTGTATAGTCAGCTGTAAGCCCCAACTTTGGCATTCACCATTTCTTGAAACCGCGCCTCACCCTAGTTTCAATCTCGTCTTTACGGTGGACGGCATGGCTTCTGCTGGTTTTTGGAACTGCAGGGGAGGGACTCAAAATGATGATGTGAAAACTGGGAATGTCACTGCTAAAAGGAAAATGGTGGCAGCGAATGGACCGGGAGTTTGCCACTTGCAGGACAGCTATCCACAACTTCATGATGACCATTGATGACCATAATGCTTGCCTGAGCCTGAGCAGTGTTTCCACAACGGCATCCCTTTAGATTGGTTAAGAACGGATTTCCCATCATGGATTGTGATAATCCCCAAAATATCATGGGTAGTATAGCACCCTATGATCATCAAACTGACATAAAGATCCACAAGGTAAATTCTCACCCAAGGACCGTTTGAAAATGCAGCGATTGCTTCGTGCCCAGTCGAAGTCGCGAAGTTCCCTTCGCCAAGGCCATGAAAATCACCAATTGATCCTGGGATGAAAAGGATCCATTTTGAACCAATCAACCTTGAGCTGGTGCGCGAAAAATGTTTGAACTATAGGACTATAGGCAGAGCTCTGGGCCCCTGGAAGTTTGCTGACTTTGTCATTTTGGGGTCATGGTCATGATCAACCCATGCTCTTCTGCGTCACAACATCACCCACTTGGTGGACCCCATTTGCTTCTGCCAAACATTATAGCGACAGAACCACTTAACCACTTCCAGTCATCCCATCGCCCATCCTCCAGATGTTCATCGCAACATCCACCGCGACCATAGGCTGCCCAGGCCTTGCGTGCCGCTTCTTCCCCGACCGCCTCGGCCATGGTTCCCTTACCTCAGCTGTTCCACATCTGCCAAAGGTAATTTTGGGCGAAACATAATTTTGAACATGTGGCATACACGCATTCAAAACATCACACAACTCAAGAAATCACAGGCATGACACCCTCCAGTAAACCAATATTATATATATATATTATTATATATATATATATTATATATATTATATATATTATATTATATATATAGCTATTGAAAATCCACTTAAATTCACCATGAATGTAGATAATTCCCTAGGAAAGCCATGGATGTCAGAGCTAACTCGCCCAGTGGCGGCCCATAGAGTCGCCTCCAAAGTGACATCCCGTGGAACTGCGCAGCACCACGACCAGCCCGCAGGCATCGGCACCGTTGGCCGTGGGACACTCCTAGGGACCAGTTACCCTCTGGTAATGACTAACTGATGGTTAATATCAATAGTTGATAATCATCAATATCAATGTTATCTGATGGTAATATCAATGGTTAATAATAATGTTATAATGATTTTTAATGATGATGTTAGTTAATAACATTGATATTGATGATTGTTGGTTAAGAATGGTCAATACCCTCTGGTAATGACGAACATAACGAACTGGAAAGATCCACCATTTTCAATGGGTTTTTATCCACTATTTCGACTGGGCCATTTTCAGTAGCTTTTTGTTAAATTACCGGGGGCTATTGAACGGTTGATGAATGGTTGATTGATAATGGTGCATAATGTTGATTAATGATTGATAGATATATTATCAGTTAATCACCATTTTTCTAAAAATCAGATTATTGAATGATTGATGGTTATACAATGGTGATTAGCTGATAATCAGATGAGATGGTTACTTGGTGGCTCATCCCATTTAGTAAGTAGGTTATAACTGTTATGACCCTAGTTATAAGTGGATTAGCACTACTATCCCACTGACAAACATGGGGATATAAACTAATTAGTAAGTGGTACGAGTATGAGCCACCAAGTAGGGATGTAGCCAACCATTTTAAATGGGAATAATGGGTGAATACTGGGAGACTATGGCATACTGTAAATAAAAATCATGGGATCTAGTAATTTTGTATTATCTATGACCATTTGAATCCAGTTGATATGTTCAACGTGGGCCAGGGTCAAACCTACCCTTCTGTTCCCCCCAGCTTAGAGATGAGGGTGACCGTCCCGCGCGGCACCTGGCACTCAAAGTGAGGCACGATCTCTGGTAGTTTTTCTTTCAGCAGCACAGCAGCACCTCCTGGTCGCTTCTTCAGCTGACCTGGAAAGACAAAGCGACATCAGAAAACTACAAAGCAATGATACATTGGATAGACAATGAGGGGTCTATGTGGATATACTAATATAATTTATATATTTTTATACATACGTATATGTATATAACTAATAATGAAATCATAATATGGAAGTTATGTATATATATATATTATTTGTGGGAAAATGGTGATGCAAACCAGGAATCATGGGAATATCATGGAAATTTACATCATGGGATTGTATAACCAACTAAGTAACCAACGTATTAGATTGGTGTGTCTGGAAATGGGCTGTTTGACTACCCCGAAATGGCGGCATCATTTCGATCAACTGGAAAATGACGATCAACTAGTGGGGCACTAACTGGCACATCCACCCACAACTATAGGGTTACCCTCTGGTAAACTAACATAACTATGGAAAATCACCATGTTTAATGGGAAAATCCACTATTTCTATGGTCATTTTCAATAGCTATGTTAGTCATTACCAGAGGGTACCTCAGATTTTTTGGGACTTTCAGTGTGAGTGGCGTCTGACCATAGCATGTTCCGCTCTTGATTTTTTTGGTTTTTGTAAATCGCAGCTTGGGGCAATCATCCCAAGAGACAGAAAATACATGAATGTAAACGCAGCAGAATAATTACTAATGATAGCAACAACAATGATAATCAATAATACCCATTTTTTCTATTAATTAGTATAATAATATACAATAATATGGCTTAAAAAGAAATGGAACATGTCTTCTCCATGGCAACACATGACTTTCCCACCAACGATGAACCTTCCAGCATCCGCGGCAGAACGTTTTGTGGCACCGCCGCGGAGCGGTACAATGTGCCTGCGACCTGTGATGGGATGGCTCCAAAATTCGGTGTCTGTGAAGGGGACCACCTCTAGGAGGGACCCCCACGCAATGTAACATATAATATATATATATATGTGTAATATATATATATATATATGGTCATATGTGATATATGTATATATGATATCAATTGATATCATGGAATCCAAAAGTGTTTAGTATGCCTTTCAGAAACGGGCATCAAGATGGACCAACGTCTTCATCACTAGATATAAAAGCACGCAGCATCAAACTATCAAATTGCACGACATGTTATCCAGGTGCCAGGTTCTGGTTCATTAAAATGATTCAAGACATGTTTTTTTATTGGTGAACCGGTGGTTTCCAAGAAATGTTCACTCATCAAAATCGCCAGGAAAATTCAAAAAATGAATGTGCTTATGATACCCCAAAATTGATTAAATCCTCTATGTTCATTGTTGAAAGATATTTTCATTGTTGAAAGATAGCCATGGCCAAACATTGGTGACAAATATCCACATTGTTGTGTCCAAACTCAAAATCCATATGGTTGCTTATATCCCCAGTATCTCGCCACAACGAATTTATTCCATTATAATTATATACTTGTTATATCCCAGATTTTGTTGAATATCTCCTCATTAGATCTCTAAAAAATGGTTGCGTTTCCTCCTTGTTGTGTGTTTCTTCACCCAGACAGGTTTGTCTGACAATCTGGTATCCCCAATGTTTTTTTGCTGCGTATTTGCTCACTTTCCGTAAAGAACATGCAGTTTTGCTGTGAAATATCACCATTTGAGTTGGTTTATTCATCCAAACTTCAGCATCAGCCTCCAGAATCTCACCTGGCTCCACCATCTCTGAAGCTTCCAGTGGCCAGCGGGGGGTCGAACCTGGGAATTCATGGGACTATTTTTATAGGTATAACTGGTATAACCATGGTAAAATTCACCCCCACAAGTTGGGATATACAAGGATATAAGCCCTTTAATTCTGACCATATACCATCATATAAACCCACACAATTGTTGTAGGTATTTTCAGTGCAACAGTGTTGAAGCCTCCAACAGTTTCTGGAGGATTTTGTGGGTTTGATCCTCTGAAAGGTCTTTTCAAATTTTTCTGGAGCTTTCCGAGACTGAGTCAAGGTTGGGGAAACATGAGTTTGTAGGTAGGTCAGTCCAAAAGTTCTGTAACGCAGTCCACGTATCATCCGAACGTGGCGAACGCCCAAAAAGACATGATGAAAGCATGGATAGCCCTGTAGGAGTAGGCTGTTTTTTCTCACCATCAAATACCAACAAATTACATTTTTTTATGAACCAAATTTAACCAAATGTTGCAGGCTGCGGGTCTGGAAGCCATGTAAAACATCATGAAAAACCCTCAAAAATGGGGATATCACTGAGGATTCTAAACATATATGTGGATATCATTTATCCCTCATTTAATCACTGAAGCCATTTAACATCGTTTAACCTCATTACCCTCTGGTAATTTGTTACATAGCTATTGAAAATCACCATTTATAGTGAATTTTCCCATTAAAAATTGTGATTTTCAATAGCTATGTTAAATTACCAGAGGGTAATATAGAATATTGATGGAGTATTGATGGAATCTGAAGCAAAGTTCCGATCCCGTCCGTTTTCCGTCCAGGTGGCATCGCACTAGAACCTCACCACCGCCTTGGAGAAAGCCTCGTTGTTTCACCTGGCCACAGCCAATTGGCCTCCTTGTTTCCACATCCCAAGAAGAAATGTCTAGCTGAATTCATGGTACAGCAATGTATTATATGTATGTAGAGCAATATAATATGCATATATATATATATAGCAATATATGTATATAGTATATAGCAATAATATATATATGTGTATATGTATATATTATATACATATAAATTGTATATTTGCATATATACATATTTATATATGAGTGTATATACGTATATAATAACAATAAATGTATATAGCGACATGTTAATATACATACAGCAATATACATACAACAATATACATACAGCAATATATACATACAGCAATATACATACAGCAATATATAACCATAGTGGTAATTCACCAGCTAATGAGGCCATTTGAAGATAGCTACCCTAGTCAAGGTGGCGTGGGTGGAGTTGACCGAGGGGTGTGAGAGACCCAACCCATGATGGCTGCTTTCACGAAACCAACTGGAAAAAGTGCCTGGTTTCACCCTGGAACCAGTGGTTGACTGGTTGACTGGCCCAAACAATCTGCAAAACCACCATTTTTGCTGGTGATATAACAAAAAGGTCAAAAAGAAAGTGTTTGGGCATGTTTGGGCTATATCCAACTCTTATCCCCATGCTCTGTTAGTCCTACCCCACCCCTATTTCTTAACGAAAAAAATGATCCTCACATCATGCACGACTGGATCCATTGGATCCGTGGCCAATCGCCAACCTGCAGTTCTAGGGTGACGCCAAAGAGCTTCCGCAGCACGGGAAACAAGACCAGTTCAACGTAGTCCACCTGTGGTGCATTGATCTCGAACGGTCCTGCAGCCGGGCAAGGTGTGTTTGAAAAACGTCGCTTTCCCAGCATCGCCGTGTTTGAACAAACTTCGAAGGGTTTCAACATGTTAAAAAAAAAAAAAAAACTAAATCTTCACACGGGAACTGCCCGTGGCGATCCAAGCGGCTCGGTGAACAAACGTTGGTGCCACCCTTGAAAATCACCTCCACTGGACAGCCACCTGTGGTGTCATGGATTGGAATCTGTTGGAGCTACCCTCTGGTAAACTAACAAAAAACTATGGAAAATCACAATTTTTAATGGGGAAACTCACTATAAATGGCCATTTTCAATAGCTATGTTTGTTTTACCAGAGGGTATTTTTTTTTTACGACGTTGGTAGAGAGTTAGCTGAAAAAACATGTCAATTGACTGATTGAATCATGCCATTTTAAGGCTGTGTCTCTGAAAACGTTTCGATTGAAAGGATGTGATGTCGTACCTGTATATCTACTTGTAAATGCTGTCACGTATCCTTGGTGCTAAGACAACTTTTTCCAGGTACTTTTTCCCCGTGCTTGACTGCTGATGTGGTGACTTCCTGCACAAACTACACAAGTTGATTGCCAAATCATATAGTCATATTAGTCATATTAGTCATATTAGTCATATTAGTCATATTAGTCATATCATTAGTCATATAACATATTCATATATATGAATGTAGTCTATGCATGTCTATGCATGTCTATGCTGCCGGAACAGGGGTCCCCAAAACGATCCTCCCATCGCTGAAGATTTCTGATCTCTAGCCCGATGCCTTCCAGACCAGATCTGGCCAACATCATTGGAAGCAGCGCTTGGAGCATGAGCATGGTGGAACCACCTGCAGTCTGAACATGACTGAACACCACCCCAAAAAAAGACATCTGTGGTTGATGTGCTATGTTAATATTATACAAATATGTTCGCATAAATGTAGATGTATATAGATGTCACGAGATTGATATTATATGTACATACTATATTATACATACAGTATATAATCACATATATATATAATATGTAGATATGCAAAATATACAAAGGGTAAGTTATATTAATATATACACGTATATATTTTACACGTGTATATATATATATATATGTAGATATATAGTGCGACTTAAGTACACCAATGCACATAAGTGCCTCAATGCATTGAAGTAATGTGTGCGTGAACAGACAGACACACACACACATCCCATCAGTGTTTGTGTCCCGCGAACTTTGTTTATTTGCCAGAAGACCAACGGCCCTTTTGGACTCCAAGATGCTGTACCCTGAAGCCGTGCCAAAATATCACCAACCTCCCACGAAAACCGACTGGCACAAGAATCACCAACCCCAGAATCCCACATACCCAAAAGAAAAGTGCCAGATATATCCCAACATCCAACCCCCCAACTTCTCCCATCCAAACAACCATAGACCGCAGCCTGTTCCGGCATCCACCACCTGGACCGCAGCGCCGGCCGCGCCCTTGGCCTCGAAGGTCACTTGGCCGCTGCCCACCGCGGCACCGCTCAGCGTGGCGCTGCTCAGTCGGGCCAGGGCTTCGAGGGCTGCTAGGTGCGCGGGACGCAGCCCAGGAGTGCCCCTGGAGATGTGGTGGTTTAAGGGGAAATCTACCGGAAATCCCTAGATTTTATGGGAAAAACATGAACAACCATGGTTTCCTATATAGATTTTTCCTTAAACTCCATTGAGGATAGAAATTGGAAAATGGAGATACGTTGTGTATATACAACATGCCACAATGGTGATTTGGTTACATCTCCACAAAGACCAAAAAGATCCAAAAAGTACAAGGCTCATAGTTAGCTTAGTTGGTATACAAGTAGGTTGGTAATGGCTTGTGATAGATACATCGAACTAGTTAAGTGGTTTTATAAAGCAACTTGTAACTTGGGGGCATCACCATCAGTTATTATTGGTTGTATCCACATGTTAAGCCAACTATATAGCCATTCCTGTTTGATGGATATTTATGGGGATGTAACCAAACAAAGATGGTGATAATCAACGGGCACAGAATATGGATGTCCTTCCCACTGATACGGAAACCTCGAAGAAAATCTGGACATATCTGGACTTAACATGACTTAACCAGCATTCATAGGCATTTTGACCATCCAAAAATGGTGATGTAATGTAATTCATGGCTTATCATGGGACATCAAATAATAGAACAATACAGGGATGTGACCAACATATATCATATACCAACGTGATAATATTAATGTTGCGATTGCCAGATACATAATATATGAGGGGGGACGATATCGAAAATTATAATATAACTTATAACTATATTTAATATTAATGCCCACAGGTATCATGAATGTATTATAAATGCGATTGGTAACTGGCTGAAATAACTCTTTCTTACTACGGGTAGACCAAAAAAGAAATAACGGGAATAACGGGAACTGCAGCTGCGCAGCTGCAGTCGAAGCTTAAGTCCGTACGTTTGGCTGATTTTTCTGTTGAACCTCCATTCGGTGATTTCACGTCCTGCCACGTTTGATGACACCGGCCGGAGGTTTCTGTTGAAGCTCCTGAGTTTGGTATTCGTTGTATCCTGTTGGATACACCACAAGAGCACTTGGGTGGTTTTAGTCCATTGGCATCATCCCAAATGTGGCCGCTTGCACTGGTCCCTGCCTGCCGCCGCGCACGTTGCAGATGGATATACCTCGTTGCAGCGCCGCAGCATAGGCCGCGGAGTTCCGAAGAAGCTGACCCCCGCCTGGCCAACCCCAAGTCGTCAGATGCAGAAAAGCTTAGGACACCTGGAAATTGAAGTAAATATCATCGAACTACCATCCTGGAAACATCTGGAAATACCTAGAAGATAACCCTCATTAGCAGCATGTATAACCCCGCGCTTCTACACTTTCAGGGCCATTCTTTGGAAGGAAAGTCCTCTGAAGACCCAACCTTCCAACGTTGACCCATCAATTTGCAGCAGCCCCTCCGTCACTTCGGGCAATGGGATCTCCGCTGCAGCTGCCGACTGACCCGGCCCCACCGTTGGTTCTGAAGGCACCACCTTTCAGCGCTGACCGGAAAAAAGTGGATAGCTTGGAATATGTTCGAAATTAGTTCTGACTTTTGAACAAAGGGTTGCAACCACAAACCAGAACCTCAAGATACCTCAAGATCTTCTTCAACCTTGGCCCCGCTTTGCGCCTTGACCTTGGCCGTCTTTGCTTTGGCCTCGGCAGCTGCCTTTGGAAAGACGAAACCCAGCAGCATCCAGTCGTCCTGGCGGTTTTTGTCCATGATCAAGTGGGTATGGCTGAAGTGTGCCGTTGCAAACTGCAAGTTGATTCTTGTGGCTATCTTGATATTGATATGTTTGGCCAAGATTTTTTTGGGGTACATTTTGCTGATCCATACCGTCCATACCCATCTAAACAGCAAAATACCGACAGCTTAACTACTCATTATCCCATGGCCCCTCAGCAACCAGCAGCAGCAGCATCTTCCATCTTAGGTCGACTGACGAATCATTGTGGGGTCAGGGTTACTTTGGTCGACCAAAGGTCCTTATCGATTCACCCCAAAGCACCAGAAACGGCAGAGATTTCCACCAGCAACGCTGAATGGATTTGATCAAAATTGGGCGATACACCACATGATGTCCAAACAAAAAATGCCCCACAACCATTTTCCGAGCATTCTGCAATCTTAGGAAAAAAAACAGTCAGCGAAAACGGATGTATCCTTCAGATGCACGGACAGCGTCAGGTGGGGGTTCTTAATCTCTGGAATCCAATCCATGAGCTCTGACACTGCAGCTGCCAGTGCCCGGCGGAAGACCAAGGTCTGCTCCTTTGGGATGAGGTCAGTGGGGGGATACCATGAAGCAACAAAGAACTGTGCAGAACATCGAAAAATGTGGCTGGCACCCAACAAGTCATGGGGGATAGAAGTTCTATATATAAATATATTTATATAAGATGATTCAAGTGATTGCAACTACTGGTCACCCTGCAAGTCATGGGGATGTACAACAGATATAGCCAGCAAACAGTGGGTATAGCCAATGATTTGGGTAGGAGTCAAAGTAAAAAAAAACAGTCACTATCGAAACCATGGCCCATTTGGTTGGATGTGTTCCCCCCCAGTACTTCAATTGTGTTTTCAATAGATGTTACTGGGGGGGATGTACTTCTTATAATTTGACATTTAATTATGTCAATAGTGTTCCCCCCCAGTACTTCTACTAATCTATGTTAAAATATTTGATGTTACTTCTTATTTGTTCCTGGACCCACGGTCAGAATTAATTTAAAACCCAACTATCATTGAGTCATGTTTCATCTACAGGGAACCTTGATGCACGCCTGAACTTAAAAACACAAAATAGCACTGCACATTTTCATATGCAACCGTCAACCTGTCACTGATGTCACTGAATCATCGCGACATGCCTTGGATGGCTGTCTTTACATGTTTCTTTTCAACGAATCTCACCCCGCAGCTCACCTGCCTGACTGCCCACTGATTTGCACTGCACATAGAAACCTTGGTCACTTTGCCGTGAGTTGATATGGCTGTTGAATGCTGATGTTTGGCCCACCATACAGCATTTCAGATTTAACCATTCATGATAGTGGTGATGTATATATATATATATATTGACATACAATAAAGGCAATTCATCAGTAAGAATGACAAGAATGAAAACTTATAGTCATATAATATAATGATTGAAATCTAGAGAACTTAGAATTTCAGTCAACTGGCATCATTGAAAAGTCCTCCATAGACTGACAAAACTCCTGATTCTGGCTTCATTAAATCACTACGACCGTCGAAGCAGCATATGTATCTATAACACACACAGTCAGTATTTCTATGTTTTGTCAGTACATATATATAATATATATATATATATATATTATATACATATGTATACATGAATTTATTATAGGCATATATAAACCAGACATCCACATATATATATATATCTATACCATCTGGTTATTTAACAGTTTGCCATGGAAAATCACCATGCTATTAATAGGTAAATCATCTATTTCTATGGGCCATTTCCCATGGCTATGTTAGTCATAACCAGAGGGCATGGTACGTATCTAATGTCAACCCTGGATTCATGCACCGCTGTTTGATTGGGACCACTTTGGTAGCCATGACCATCATTTTTCCCGGATGACCCGTATTGATATCAAGCGTGGTTTATGAATCCAGGGTTGCATTTTTTTGTCTGTCTCCAAACGCTGCACTGATATAGGCTCTTTTCTTTTTGAGGTGTTTTCTCAGAGGGATTCTCGACATTGAAGTTAACCTGTGGTCATTTCTTCCAAGTGTTTTCCTTACTGGCGCTTAGTAGGGAATGGATGGGAATGGGGGAATGGGGGAATGATAGTTTTTGTGGATCATTCCCTCATTCCCTACTAAGCACAACTAAGTTTCAATTTGTTCGTCAGTTGACACCGCCACCATGCTGAGATGTAACGGCAAGTGTTTCGTGTCTTGCTTCGGCGCTGACGGCACAACAAGGGCATCTGCATGGGGTTAAACCACCCTGAATATCTCTAGTTTCCTTTGACTTTCGAGGAGTTATGTATATCTGGGTCATCAACTACAACGGGATATCCAATTGAATAAACAATACAAAACAATAACAAACTGGTTGGTGGTATACCTACCCCTCTCAAAAATATGAGTTCGTCAAATGGGATGATGACATTCCCAACTGAATGGAAAGTCATAAAACATGTTCCAGTCACCACCAAGCAGTTATTCTATCGTACAGTACCCCATAGGATCCATGGTGCTGCTATATATGGAAAAAAATACCATCAATATACCCCAAATGTTAGCATACCGTACATGGATCCTATGGGTACGGGTCTACCAACCAGCAAAGGCAATTGGCTGATTCTTGTGACATCTTGTGACCCTTACTTAAGGGATGATTACAAAACCGGGTCGATCATTGGCCCAGTCACCATCCCAGGGACACTGAATTGTTTACCCAGCCAGCATCAATTGGGAGTGCCATTTTTACGGCATAAATGGCTGATCTCATGATTTTGGACCATCGATTCTGAATGGTTGATGGAATTCCCAGCCAGTCAAATTTCAGGCGTCTATTGTTTAAGTGTCACTATGGCGTTTGTGTGTACCATCTGGTTATGACGTTCACAGTTTGCCATGGAAAGATCCACCATGCTATTAATAGGTAAACCACCTATAAGTGGGCCATGTTCCATGGTTATGTTAAATAACCAGATGGTAAATATATACATATATACGTATATATATATATATATTGCCTCATTATTCCACGATATCTTAGGGCTCAAGTTATATGTCGTAAATAATTATTCAAGTTATAAACCTTCTGGCTTGCATAAACCAATATTCGATCATACCCAAGTGGCAGCTGATATGTTCACAATAATTATTATTCCGGCTACCCGGCCATTCCAACCATAACAATCTCACCACGACGTTGCCAGAGATGATGCTTAGTCCCAAAACAACCGGAGATGTTAGATGTATGAAAAATATATGGTTCAGCTGGATAACAATCTCTTTGAGCAATTAGCGATTCGTTAATAAAGAAAGTGGCTGAGTTCACCGCACATCAAAACTGAAATGTATTGGGATATACACCAGTGATCCCGCGAATCGCTAGTTCCGGCAACGTCCAAGCATAGTGATAGATAGTCTTAGACAAAAATGGCAAAATCCATATCAATGAAGATAAATGAAGAATGGGCATGGGGAATTGAACATTAATTGAACTACGAAAAAAATGAAATGTACATGCAAATTTGGCTACGCATCATTTTCTCTATTAAAAAAAATGCAGAAAAAAGCGTCGCGAGGGGTGAATTTCCCCATCTTCAGATACAGCTATGCAGATCAATGACTTGGATTTGCTCAACAAACAAAACATATTCCCCTAGTTGATTCTCCTGGTGTACTTCCCATTAAACAAAAATAGTAAAGCAATAGTACATACATGTAAAATCATGTACATATCCAAATTTACCCATTGTTCATGGAGGTTTCCATAGTCATGGGGCTACCCCCTCTTCTCATCCATCTTGAATAGGATTTTCCATGAAAGAAAGCATCCAGCTACAGTATGGGGGTACCCCCATGACTATGGAAACTTCAATTTTTGAGGTACCCAATAATCCAATTGCTTATTGTCCTCGTGGTTCATTGAATATAATTATAGTGACGGACAGTCACTTAGAACGTCATTTTTTTTTACAAAATGTTTGACTCTCACACTTAGAACATCCAGAAACCCCACACTTAGACTATCATGAAATATCATGAAATATCCCAAACAAAAAAATATTTTTCTGGGTGCTAAACCATGGTAAACCATGGTAAACCCATGTAAACCTGCCAAGCGCTGCCAAGCGACAGGGCCCCCCTGTCACCTCCAACACCGCTGCCGCGGTCCGAAGGGCCTTCACCCCAGGGCCGTGAAGACGATCTACGAGATGCCTCATGGGGATTTTTGGCTGCCCATATGCGAAGCATGGTGCTGGAATATGAATCCCAACATTTGCCCCATGTTCATGACCCAGTTTTGTAGGTAAATATTCCAGCACCATGGTTCGCATATGGGTTGAGATGAGTTGAGATGAGTTGAGGTACCTAAATTGATGAAATTCAAAGAGAAACATCATAGAGTTTCTGTATGAAAATTGATCGAGTTGACCTGAAATGTTGGGATTTGAGATCATTGGACTCACAGAAATGCGATGTAACCAATGTAACCCTGAAAAAGTGCGGATTTCACTAAGAAACAGTGTGAACATCAAGAACACATCACAGGAAAACACATTGATATGCCCTGTTTTAAGGGTACCACGTCAACAATGGGAGCTTAATTAGTTCTCTTGGGGTAGGAAGGGATGGTACCCTTGGAGTGACGCCGAGCCATGGATTGGTTTCATGCAGCGTTGCCTCCGAAATATGGGATAGAACCAACCAAAATGGCTGGAAATGTAGGCAAACTGATCATATTGTGTTATGTTTTGGGACAGGTTTTTTTTCGCAAAGCGTTTGATTGCATCGTAAACTACGTGCAAAAAAATCTTGAGACGCCACTTCCCAGCGACTTGAGTAGACTTTCCAGCAACCCAAATCCCCAACTGCCGTCCGGCTGCTGTTGCAAAGTTTCCAAGGACAAGTTCTGCCAGTCCTGCCGTGACAACCCTCAGTGCTGTAAGTCTCAAGGGAGGCTATCCTGAAAAAAAAAGGGAACCACAAGAACTCGAATGGTTTAGAGATGTCCAGAGAACATATATATATATTATATTGTACATACATTGCATCACTTTACATTCCATTCCATTCCACTCCACTCCACTCCACTCCATTCCATTCATTTATGTAACATACATACATATGTATACACTGTGACAGGCATATAACTACATTACATTTGGGCTATTATCCAGTATAGTAATCCCTGAAAATATGTCGAAAAGTGTTTCCAGGACGGTAGTTCGATGATATAGTTGATATAGTTATATTTAATGTCAACCCCGGATTAATAATCCATGGTTTATTCATTATTAGGGGGGTACTCCTCCAATAGTCATAATCTGATACTTAAATGGTACCCCCCCAATTAAACGGCCGTTTGGGGTTTATTAATCCAGGGTTGACATTACACATCATATTTTCCAGCTCTCCAACTCTTCTATTTTGGGGGGTGCCAAAAAAATGGTACACCCAACCGATGCGCCCGAGCCTCGAGCTGCAGATACGCCACCGCCGCATGCAGCGTCGAGAAGGAGCCGTTCCGTTGCAGTGTCTCCAAGGCTGCGCGCGTCGAGGGCTGCAGCGGGCGTTCGTGGAAGGTGAACCACTTCTTTCCCCGCAGCGCCGGGGGCCAACCTGCAACGGGCTCAAGGGTCTTCCCCTGTTTTCAGATGGCGAAATGAGGGGAGGGCGATTTGGGGTTGGAAAAACCGGGGTGATATACAAATGGCAGAGATGATCCAATATTCGAATGTTCAGTGTTCTTAATGACGTGTCCTTCTGTAACCAATATACCACTGGAGTAACAGCCTCCACTACCGGGTTACTACCTGGTTAAGCTCCATCCCTGCAACCTCAGCAATGCCCAGGTTATGCCCCTGCCGCCTTTGCAGTGCATCAGTGGCTGTGACACGGGACACAACAAACTCCCAAGGATTCGCTCCACCTTTCGAATGCGGATGGAGCTCTCCTCGGATCTGCTTCGTGGTTGGTTGATGTTGGTTGTAGGCGAGTTTACCCCCACAACTGATCCTACCCTACTGATCTTGTAAGGTTTATAACCTACTGGCTTGTGAACTAACAAATGGCTTTGTCAAATTTAAGGGGCAAAACTGAATCCCTGAATCCCTGAATCCCATGCTGCAATGCTTGATCATCACTGCAATGAAACATTGCCAGTTTTGGGATATGACAATTATGGAGAAACTCATTGGACCGGCTTGGGCTCAGGACCTTCCTGGAAATCAATTCACCATGAGGAAACTGCATTCATGTTCAACAGATCACATCATGCCCCCCCACAAAATCTGCGTGTGTATATATATATATAAATATGAACTATATATGTATATGTAAATCTATCTATATGTATATACATATTATATACCTACAACATCCGCCTGTGCTAAATCTTTGCCTCTTAGCGAAGAGTACAAAATGTCAGCCCCTAAAAATTAAAAACACCCCTGGCAGTTTTCTTGAGCCAGAAAAGTGTACTTGGAAGATCATCCCTGGGTCATATCCAAGTAGTTTTATTCCAAGTTGTGATTCCAATGCTACAACTGTTGGATACTGTTGGTGCCTGCTACTAGCATCAAATCAGCGACTGAAGAGCATGCATGACATGCCAGTGTGGGATGAGCAAGTTGCTCGAATGGTATGAAAAAGGGCAAACAAAGCTGCTTAAGGCTTAAGAAAAGAAACGCCATGAAGCCAAAGACAGGTGAAGTGGGAGCCATGGTCCCAGTGTCAAAAAAACAGAACAGGATCGCTCAATTTGATTATGCGCGTTGTGTGCGCCCATGGTTCGCCACCCGTATCATACCTGAAAAACCTTGAATTTGGACATTGAAAATAGGTGGTTTCCCAATTACGGCAAAGTACGCCTTTTTCCCGGCAAATTACGCCCCCCTAAAAGCGTAGGATTTTGGCAAACATGAAACCATGTTATATGTTACCATACCTTATCATACAAGTAATTACAGTAGATGATCCCGGGTTTTGTGATCAGGAGCTGATCATGCCATAAACAAAATTGTCGTTCGTCGATGTCGCAGCACTTGATGGTAAGGCTATCAGGCCATGATAACCGTGTAATGCCAGGACAAACGCGTCACACGAAAAGAGTATCTTGTATGTGATATGATGCATACTCTGCGCAACTGCTTCATGCCGTAGCAGCCCATGAGCACAGCTTTACCCGGCAACAAAGGTTCTGTGATGATTAGTTAATTATTCAGCCTTGCCCCTGAAACATCTTCGAACTTCAACAGGAAACTGGCGTCAAACCTACTAAAAGACATCTCTAATGATAGAACGTTCCAAAAGTCAAAAACGCCCCTTAGATAAAAAGGCAGATTTGGGCTAAGGGGGAAAAAAACGAGACCCTCAGGAACATCCAAGTATATAATATACATATATATATATATATTAATATATCATAAATAAATAAATATATATCCCATCCCCCCATCTCCAACTCCATCCGCTCCAGGGCACATGTGTGGCCCACACATCCACCGCTTGTTCCGTTGCCGCCAGCCCCAGCCCCGGCAGCACCGGGTGCCCCTCCGGCAGCGTGTCCGCTGTGGCGGTGGCCAGGGCCAAGGACTCTGAGGCCAGCTGCCGTTGCACCACTCCTGGCACCGTAGGACCGTAGGGTTGATATGATATGATATAGATATGATATGGTATTGATATAGATATGATATGATATTGATATGATATTGATATAGATATTGGTATAGATATGATATTGATATAGATATGATATGATATTGATATAGATATGATATGATATTGATATAGATATGATATGATATTGATATGATATGATATGATATTGATATGATATTGATATAGATATGATATTGATATAGATATGATATGATATTGATATGATATAGATATGATATGATATTGATATGATATGATATTGATATGATATTGATATGATATGATATTGATATTGATATGATATGATATTGATATGATATGATATTGATTTGATATTGGTATGATATGATAGGCATTTACCACTATATGGTATGCATATTAAGATATGATTAAGATATAATCAGAGGAATTGATCAAACCATATTTGATATGATAGGCATTTAAGACTTATCAATCACTAAAGTGTGATCATGTGAATTTCACCGTCCAAAGGGATATTTTGACCTTAGAATGAAGAACGGAGGTATAAAAACCACCTTTTTGTGGGGATATGCTTTTGGTTGACCAAATTGTTCTTATTTAGTCCCGTTTTTGGAAAGTTCCTCCCATTATTCCCGTTTTCCATGGTATTTGATGCTTCAAATAATGGTAAATCATGGCAAATCTATGCAAATCTCATCTCAAAAACGCTCCTGTAACCTTCAGCGAGTTCTCCAAGACCTTCTCCACCAGCCCCGAAGGCCCCGAAGAGAAGTCCGACGGAAGCTCAGCCAAGCGTTGCAGCAAGTCATTGGACTCTTTGGCCGCCACACCGGGGCCCTGGAGCCGGGCGTTGATGGCTGAAGGATGTAACAGTTACAATGGTTACAACATGACAACCTAGTGACATTCTATCTCATATTCTTTCTGGCATGTGTTCGGGTCCATGCGTGCCCAGCTGCGCCCGGAGCTCGCGACAGGGTTCAGGTCCATGCGTGCCCAGACTCAGCTGGAGCTCGTGATGAGCTTTTGGCACTCGACACACACATGCTGGCAGACAAGCGGGAGACAGGACGAGGAGAAGTGAAGAAGAGGAGATGAGGAGTGGCACCTTTGTTAAAATCTGGAGACCCTCACGTGGCAGGTGGAGAAAAATATCACTTTACTATTGCACTTTGGCATGTTCATCCATTTGCCGAGTATGAAGATGTATTGGGCGACCCCCCTGCCTTCCGTGTGTATCTACCCCCCCCTTCATACATTTCCATCGAATGTAGGAACGGGGGGGGGAGCAGGTGGTCAAACCCGGCCACGGAATGCCACGGAAAGAGGTGTCAAGAAGGTTTATACATCATTATTTTTGATCCTCGATCCTCGATCCTCGCTTCTCGATTCCCGATTCTCGATTCTCAATTCTCAATTCTCCATTCTCGATTCTCAATTCTCGATCCTCGATCCAGGATCCCCGATCCTCGCTTCCCGATTCTCGATCCTCGATATTCGAACCTCGCTTCACGGTTCTCGATAGGCATGGAGGGCCCTCTGGCTCATACACTTGTAAGATATCGTGAGACTTTGTCAGAATCTTGGAAAACACTGCCCTGCTCCCAGTAATGTATGGCTGCACTGATGTGCAGGTCCCCCCCCC
>Ga0126342_10004946_pt1 | contig 23030 bp, 16 predicted proteins | sample Cyp1metagenome_FD_92528 | JGI IMG/M metagenome (GOLD analysis project Ga0126342, IMG submission 92528) | Coral microbial communities from Lord Howe Island, Old Settlement Bay, Australia - Cyphastrea 1 metagenome | ecosystem: Host-associated > Invertebrates > Cnidaria > Coral ...
AGGTAGCCTAGGCTACCTTTCGTGAATAGGTGTACAGGAAGAGGCTAAACACACAAACCAAGCACGCAGGGCCAAGAAGCCTCTGTGCAAACCTACCGGAAGTAAGCTATCAAATGTTGGCAGAGGACAATAATAAGGGGGTGTCTGGAATTGGGTTGTGTTCCCCAAAAAAAAGCGCATTCATAGGGAAAATTATGATAAACAGTGGATGATTTCAGGGGGCAACTCATTTTCAAACAGACATGCGGAAAACCCTTGGGGAAACCCGTTTCGGAAATATACTGTCATGGATTGTCATGGTGGATTCTCTTAGATTCTCCACCTGTTAATTGATTGGAGAGTAACCATACAAAGGACTAAGTCTGATAACATCCCAAACGGTTCTTTAACCGACCATCCTTGACTTCTTGAAGCAAGGGGACACAACATATACACGCGTTATAAAATAAGGGGCTCATGATCCATTGCTATTGATGTCCATTCATTTCTCAACGATGGCTCGCTACCTCTTTTCTACTACGTATGTTGCACTTGGATGTGCATCCCACTTAGTCAGTGGTGACTGTTGGTTACTATTGCTATTACTAGTTATCCAACCCGTATATAACTCATATAGAGGTGTGGTGGAAGATTGTTGGAAAAGCCCCTCAACAACTGGGATACACCCCCAAGTAGATGGTGCCGCCCTGTCTTTCAATTGTTTCTGCTGGTGCGACCCTCTGAAAACCAACACAGAACTCCAACAACTGGTTTAGAGGGGGGAAAACAAACAACTGTAATAGAAAATAGCCATGGCTTGTTTCAAGGTGCAAAAAATTCTCGAGTTTATCTCACCAAACCCACATTTTCCTGCCAGAATCCCTCAGCTTCCAGGTGTCCCCAACGCGTTGAATTAATCAATGGTGGCCTAAGCTTGGGAGGCGCCACTTGGGGGTCGATGGGACGCAGCTTAAATGGGATCAGAAGCTGCGGCAACCAATTCAAAAGGGAGCATCTAATCAACATGAAATCAACCAAGACTCGGAAGAGTTAAGAATTTTTGGGTGCCCAAAATTTCTGGTGAGAAATTAACATTAATTAACATTAATTAACTAGGTAAGCCGTAACCTAAGCATGTTTTTGATCCCTACGGGGCACCAGTTCCACTGTTCCGTAAGTCGTCGATGAATCGTTGGAGGATCTTGACTTCTCCGGGAGGCGGGGCAAGTTGTCTTGAAACAATTTGAAACAGCCAAAATATGCCTATACACACCCATGTGTATATATATATATATATATATCAAAATATCAGTTGAAACATCTTGAAAGCTCGTGCCAAGCAGAGTTGTGATTTCATATGTTGCTTGGTGTCTAAAAAGTGTTGCTTGGTCTTCAAGTTGCCAGGTCATGGCGGTCATGGAGCCCACACAGCTTTCGAGGCCACCAAACCGGTCAGGTTACTGCTTGGAAAGCACCTGTTCAATAGAAAAATCATGAACATTCATGCAAATCTATAGAAAAAAACATCAGCTACAAGTGATACTGTAGATCTTCCAGCTACAAAATTGTCGTGATGATTGCACGCTGGAACAGGCTGGAACTCTGCAGTTTAGGTAGCTTTGAATACCTCAGGTTCTTGCGTTGACCCGAAGAATTCTTAATAATTCTTAGGGTTTTGGTTCTCCAGGTATGTATACATGTGTGAGTGAGTGTGTGATTGTACAAGGATATCTGAATTTGGGAGGTCACATCTGAAAATTATGAGTCCAAGATGTACTTTACCACTTCATGAGGTCGAGGCCGCTAAAACAATGTGCCGTGTTTTTATGGTTGCTTATTAACAATATTAGCGCAATACTAATTATATACCATATAAGATTATATACGCTATCTCCGTTTCCGCTTCTTTCTGGTTTTGCCATCCTTTATCCTTTTGCTAACCCTGTTGTTTTCCTTGGCCTCTTGGTGCTTTGTTGATCCCCTGCAGAAAGTTGAGAACATGTGAGAGTGGTATAATTAAACTGCTGAACTCCCAAAAAGATCCAAGTTGAGTCTAGTTGGCTGTGGCTAAACCCGAGAATGCTGGATAAATTATGATAAATTGGTGAACCCCTCGAAGTGTCTGGAAGAAGGCGAAAGTATTCGTTGAAAGTATCTAAATGTGGTAAACCATGGCAAACCCATCCCAAGTCATTACAATTTCTTATGGGTGGTACCATCCCCAGCCATCTAAGCAGCCTCCTCTCCGTCTTCTCCATCGGGATCCTGCTAACTTCAGGCCGGCGGAAATCCAAAGATGCAGCAAAAGACATGAAACGGATGGAGGAGAAAAAAAAAAAACGTGGAAACTTACAAGTAAAACAACAAAAAGGCATATATATATAGATGCATTTAGTTGACTGTCATCTTTGGGAGGGATCGGATTGTACTTTTCTGCGTGTCTCTTTGGGACTTGTTTCTGTTAGGGGGTCAATGGCTGGGTATCTGAGTCAAAGATGGGGCAAGACATGGTACATCAGAAACCACCATAATTTCCGCGGCGGTGAGGGTATCAATGGTAAATATCCAGTTCTAACAGGGGATATCCTGTGGTAGCCAAGCACAGTTTGCTATGGGATAGAATTGGTTGTGCAGGGATGATTTTCCATTGCCGTGTTAGATCATGCCAGAGTATTCATCCAAAAAAATGGAATACAAGTGCCACAAGCAGGAGATGAGACAAAACTAGGCGCTTAAATTGTAGGGCTGCAGAGGCTTCAGTTTTGACCCACCAACACTCGTTAAGGCGCAGTGACCCATAAAATAAATAGACTGATACTGTAATTTCGAAATATTTCATGGACACTGGACCTTCCAGTATGTGTGGTTACCAAAGTTTGACATATACTCAAAGCGGAATGGACGTTTGAGAAACATAAACAGGAACACGGTGCTTTCGTCCAAACAAATCCGGTACAAATCTTGCTAATCATCCAGCCAATCCATGCCAATCCCACTTGGAACTGTGATTCTAACATGTTCGAACCTATTGCACTAACCCAGTCACACTTCAGGCCGCGACTTTCGCTCCCTTTTCAAAGCCAGGGGCCCAAACCGGGCTGGGAGAACTCCCACAGTTACCAGGCCAATACTGTGACTCGGGTTAGACGCCAGCTACATGCCACTCCCATCAACCCCAAGGCATTTTTCAACGGACCCGGCCTGAAACAACGCCGCATGTGTCGCGGAGTACCGAACGGGGCCAGGATGCTATGACCTGAGCGGTGTCTGACTCCCGGTGGTAGACGCCCAGGAGACAGACACCTTGCGGCTGACTGCTTCAGTCTTGATTGATCTTGATTGCTTTCTTTCAGTCTCGAGGGGTAGAGTCCAGTCGTGAGGTCAATTGGTAGAACGATAAACCATCCCAAATCACCATAAATATATGTGGTATAAACCATGGAAATGGGTTGTTTATGACATTGTTTTACCCACAGCAGGGGCCCTAAGCAGCACTGAGTGCCCCGATGAGGCTCCGGACCCATCGGGACACCACCATGTGCTCCCACTCCTGGGGATCTGGCTCGGATGCGTGGTATATCTACATGTGAAAATGTAGTCTATATATATATATATATGATATATATATATATATATACAAAAATATGTCCATGATTGTCCATGTATATCTATGAGTGTTCTATGTGTTTTTTGATTCCCAAACATAGCATTGCTCTCCTGGTCCGGTACAGTCAGCAGCATGTGTTGCTACTGGCAGAACCCGCTACGAAAGCTGGTCATTTACTTGCTACGTGGAAGCCATTGGGTGCCGTGGTTTGGCGCTTCCAAGACTTTCAGGGGTTCTTTGCGCTTGGTGATGGCCAAGACGTAAGGATATATCTTTACGCTCTCCACTTCGTTCTGTACTTTTGAAGCCTCGAAGGGAAACCGCCCCAGTGGTTCAGATTGTCGCATTTAGCACTGCCCCGGTGTCCGTCACCTCTCCACCAGTACAAGCCTTGCTCCAAAGCACTTCCCGTTGCATCCGCTTCAGCAACGGGTGCCGTGCACGTCCTCGATCAGAACGCCACCGGGGCGGATGGCAGACCACATGTGAACGAAAGTAGTGAACTGATGCTCTGGAACGTGAGAACCATCGTCCAGAAAAATATCGAAACCTTCAGGATACTTTCTCTGGATGAGTTTTGCCAAAAGTTCGCGTCTCCTTGATTGCCAATCTCCATCTTGAGCTCCCAAATTGTTCCCAGGATTTGGTGTCGTTGATGTCCAAGCCCACAAGCAGCTTCAATTTTTGGCCATTTGGGCATGTTTCCACATCAGCATACTGCCGCCCGACTTGATTCCAACCTCGGCCATGGTGATCTTGTCAGACCCTCAGAATCGTCCAAAATATTCCTCGTAGATCGGAAAGTAATGGATCCACTTGTTGATACCTGGTCCTTCCGCGTGGTTCATGACAAATGCCTTCAAACCACAAGGTTCACCCTCCGCATCCTTTGTCTCAACTTGTGTAAGCGTCGGGTCAGAAAATGAAGAAACAACACCATGGTTCGCAGGTGGGATGTGGCTGGTTTGGAGCAGTGCGACACCATCATTTCGGTGAACGTCCTTCAAGCATCCGTTGCTGCTTTTGCCAAATTGAATCCCGAAATAAATTGACACTACAAAATACGAAGCTCTCATGTTGGACCGAAGCAAATGCCCAAGAAAGCAGGAGGAGGATTCGGATCACTCCAATTTGGAACAAAATCAGCTTCAGCCAAAATGGTTACAGGGAACGCAAGAAATCAAGATTCCATATATTTCCATATGACAGCCGCAAAATGAAGAACGAAAATATGCAAAAAAAATGTAAATAGCTGGGATATAGCCACTGGCGATGACATTGGTTTATCACCACAGGATGGGGAAAGCATTAATATCAACCGCAATGGGCATCGTTTCTGACCCGAAAAAAATGTGAGGTTATTGCGGCTGGGATAACCTAACCATCAATCCCTATGGCTCATTTATGACATTGCTTTACTAACATGAGTTCCATGACGTAATGATATCCCTATGGAAATCCCTATGGAAATCCCAATTGTATCATCATATCCCCCCTGATATCCATGAAAGTTGCCACCTTTGTGGTTTATACCACCCATTAAAACCATCATTACCCTCTGGTAAACGAACATAGCTATTGGAAATCACCATTTCAATGGAAAAATCCACTATAGATGGCCATTTTCAATAGCTATGTTAAATTATCAGAGGGTAACTCGGAGTTACAGCGGCAGCAAAAAAGTGCGTTCGACCTGCTTCAAGACGTTGACATCATTCGTCGGCAGGCCGATAGCGAAAAAGGCTATCGACGCCTGGGTGAGGGCTCGGTTGATGGGTACTTCTTGGATTTTTCTGGGCGCCAAAAAAAATATGGGTAATGGGTACTTAATTACTTATCTCATAGAATTGGATGATGGGAAAATGTACAGGAAAAGCCTATATTTGATGGTAAAAACAATGGTTTCCGGTAAAGATTTTCCCTTAAATCAACCCAATGATTATCGGTATGGATCTTATTTGCAAACATTATCACTGGATGGATAAATGGAAAATATATATTGGGATGATCGCATCCCCACTAAAGTATAGAAAAGTAACATCCGAAGCTAACATTCGAATGTGCCAAATTACGTTCCTATCTTCTTGGGTGGTACTATGAACGGTCTACTTTGGGAACCGATCTGAAACCAGGAGTTAAGATGAACTTAGAGACACTTGCAGGACTTCATCATCAGTGTAACTTGTTAGGTACTCACCTGGATGATAGCGTAGTAGTGGCAGGATTTCTCGTTTTTTGATATTGCATCCGCATGTTTTGCACAAACATTTTGACTGTCTATTTGTCATAAACATTCACGTCTGCACAGGTGATGTACGATGACATAGGCTTCAGACTTCTTAAATCCTTTAGGATGCCGTTTTTGGCAAATAATTTTATTTACGTGTTTTTTGTGATTTTTTTATGATTTGCAGATATGTTTTTTTTTATGGTTGAGAAAATGACTTATGGTTTTTTATGGTTTTGAATACGATTTTTTTATGGTTCGGAAAATTACTTATGTGTTTTTTATGGTTTTGAATATGTTTTTTTTTATAATTTTGAATACAATTTTTGATTTTAATCGATTTTGGTAGAGTTTCCCTTTCCCAGAAGCCTTTTCCCACCACAGAACCTGATTTTGAAGCAAAATTGAAAAAAATACGTAAAAAATCGTAAATGCAACCAAGGTCCCCAGAACCTGGTTTTTAGCCAAAAACTCGAGAAATTTACGATTTTTTTACGATTTTCGTAGGGAAACGTACCAAAATCGTAAAAAACCTAAAAGAAACGTAAATGCCACCAAGGTCCCTAGAATCGTTTTTTTAGCCAAAAACTCGAGAAATTTACGATGTTTTTACGATTTCTTTACGATTTTGAGGGGACTTCCCTTTCCCAGAAGCCTTTCCACCACCAGAACCTGATTTGGAGCCAAAATCGTAAAAAAATCGTAAATGCAACCAAGGTCCCCAGAACCTGGTTTTTCGCCAAAAACTCGACAAATTTACGATTTGTTTACGATTTTTTTACGATTCTCGTAGGGAACCGTACCAAAATCGTAAAAAAAACATTTAAAAAAAACGTAAATGCCACCAAGGTCCCTAGAATCGATTTTTTTACGATTTTGGCCAAAACCATTTCCAAACCCATAAAAAAATCGTAAAAAAAACATATCCAAATCCAAAAAAAACATATCCAAAGCCATAAAAAAATCATATCCAAAACCAAAAAAAAACCTAAGTGATTTCCCAATCGTACCCAAAACCATTAAAAAAAAATCATAACCACAATTTGAACCCATAAAAAAAAACATAAATGGAAATCGTAAAAAAATCATAAATACGTCATAAAAGAAATTATTTTGAAACCTCTTCATCCTAGAGACTTAGGAACTCTGAAACATAGGCATTGCTGCACATCAACCCAGGTCCCGCACCATCAACGAGTCCTGCCATGACCAGGTCCTCCAGTCCTAAGCCTCGAGTTTCCATCTTCCAGGGTCAAAGCCGTCGGTGTTCACGCCTGGTTATAGGTCTGGATGGGGAAGTACAAGCCGCCAAGGCCAAAGAGGAAAGCGCAACCTGCTTTCGGCGCAAAAACTTGGCGAATGCTGAAAGTGGCCTCTGCTCCAAACCTCTTGGGGAAGATCAAAGGAAAATGGGGAAGCGAAACATCCAAACATCAATAATGGATTACGTTGAGGCGCCTCAATATACGTTTTATCCTGTTTAGTCCTGAATACAAGAATGTATCCAGATGTATGATTCATCTTGGGCATGAGATCATTGGACTTTCAGTGATCCCAACCGTAAGGGCTCCCCACCCGATCGGTTGATGGCCGAAAAGACGAATCCGTTAACCTCTGGGTGCCCAAATGATTCTGTTAACATAGTTGGTTGATCCATCCATTAGTAATAATCATCCATCAGCAATCATCCAAGCAAGCTTTACCCAGAAAGCTCTGTGCTCCTCTGGGTGCCCCAGCATGTGACCACCTGGCACGTTCGGGAGGAAGCAATCCCCAACATTTTTTCTACAGAGAAACTTGATGTGTATCTATGTATCTATGTATGTATCTACGTGCGTACGTACGTATGTATAAATCTATCTATCCATCTATCTATCTATCCATCCATCCATCCATCTATCCATCTATCCATCTATCCATCCATTCATTGATAAATTCATTCATCTATATATCCATCTATCCATCTGTCCATCTGTCGATCTAACCATCTAACCATCTAACCATCTATCCATCTGTCTAACCATCTAACCATCTATCCATCTCTCCATCTGTTTATTTATCTATTTACAGTATCTATCTGTCTATCTATCCATCTATCCATCTCTATGAAGTCCCAGCAGTTTCAATGCCCGTGACTTTATGACACTTGGATTCCCAGCTGCCCAGCTGGGGTTGCGTCGATTCCCAGCTGGGTTTCAGAACCACCACTGGTCACCACTACTGATCTTACATATCTACCCTCTGGTTATTTAACATAGCCATGGTATAGATGGCCCATAGAAATAGATGGTTTACCTATTAAAAATGGTGATTTTCCATGGCTATGTTAACTAACCGGAGGCTATACATATCTTATTATCCCTGACCTGAATCTTCCTTAAGCTTTCCGGAAACGTCCCCGAATGTGTTCGTTGAAGAGTTTTTGTTGATCCCATCGAATTTATGATGGTTTATATCCCATCACAATCCCATTACCCTCTGGTAAACTGTCACACAACTATGGAAAATCACCATGTTTTATGGGTATATCAACTATTTCGACTGGGCCATTTTCAAGTTCGCCAACTGTTGACATAACCAGAGGGTACCGAAATTTGACATCCATCCCGTGGGCGGTTCCGGACCTCACAAATGTGTCGCTGCAACAAACCTTTGACAAAAAATAGTTGTGTAGAAGGAATGCAGCTGTGACAAGTAGACATGAAGGATATTGAAGGATGATGGATGATCATGGCTGGCATGGTGGAAATCGATGAAAATGAGTTTCAACTTGAAATCATCTTTCTTGCGGAAAGCCTTGGTATTTTCATCGATCTTGGCCGCTGTCCTGTCAATTTCCCTTCGAAAAACTCCCAAAGTTGGTCCAAGTTGAAAGCTGCTGGCTGTCATCTGTATGTGGAACCGCCCAGTCGGCTTGAGCACGGATAAGCGATTCAGCGGCAAAACCGTGGGAATTTGTGCCAAGCAAATTGGGATTGAACCAGCAAAGACATACAGTCAGACATGGTGAAAACCACCGTGCAGAATGTGGATACGTTATCTAAAATGGGGATGTGGTACCCTCTGGTAAACTAACATAACTATGGAAAATCACCATTTTTAATGGGAAAATCCACTATAAATGGTCATTTTCAATAGCTACGTTAAATTACCAGAGGGTAGTTCACAAGCCAAAATTGTAGAGCAGGAACCCAACAGCTCAGTGTGCTCTAATCAATTGATTGCCATTCGTCTTAGAGAGCTTGGGAGACGCCCTTCGCAATCGGAAGAAAAGACCATCAAAGGACGACACACGCGATTGTATACTACTGGCATAAAATGATGAAAGATATGAAAAACACATATCACCAACAAGAGGACCTGGCTTCTCTGGAGTCCCGGAATCCAACGAAATTCAGGACCTACCCAAGCCACCCTGTCACTTCCTGCAAACTTTTGGATGGGGTTTTGTGGATCCTCCAACTCGTATCGTTGGCACGGTGATTCAATTCCATGGCACCCTGCATCCAGAGACGAATCGCCGATCCGGACGCCGCCCTTTTGACAGCAGATTTTCTGTTGAATGATGCTGAAAGTTGTTCACCAAAACACAACGGCTGTGTCGAATTCTTCAAGACCGAGGTCATGAGGCTGCTGATCTTTGTTCGAGCTATGGCATCCTAGGCCTCCAAGTCTTGAATTCTGACACGTGCCACGCCAAAAACGGGTGAAATCTGCTCTGGTTGATCCAACTGCAAGGTCCGCATGATGCAAACCTTTTGCAGGGACCACCCTTATGAGCTACAGGAGTCTGGATGAAAATCCCTGAGATCTACCTTCTGGCAATTTAAGATAGCTATCTAAAATAGCCGTTTATAGTTAAATGACCTGTTAAAAATGGTGATTTTCCCGCGAAATATAAACCTTTACCAGTTCGACCCCATCCCTGCAATTTCTAGGCCTTGGACGGCTGTTCCCAACGGTGCAAGACCACGAAAAGGCCACATATATGTGCACATGTACGGACATATGTGTATATATTATATATATGCGCATTCATAAACCATAAGAAACCAATATAATGAACTATATGAATCTATATGATATTATATGTACAGATACATGCAACCATATAGACAGAGAGAGCTGATACAGGTCAAGGCAAGCCAGGTACTGCAAGTATAGATATTATATACCCCTCGCGGTGAACTGGTCAATGATTGGTTGATGTATTCGTGCACTCGTTCTGGAAGATGGAAAGACAAAATCTGACAAGGATTGAGTAGTACTACCCTCCGGTACTGAGACATGGCAATGGAAAAGTCACCATCTATAGATATCTATAGATGGCTTTTCCCATTTTTTAGCCTCCATTTTTTGGGGATTTCTCAAAAAGTCACGTTTGATTTCCTGATAGTATCTCCAATGTTCTGATGACGCTGGTGGTTTATGGTGGCCTTTTTGGAGCAGGGATGATCACCCTTGACTCGTGAGGATGGCCACAGTAGGGGCAGTCCCAGGACCAAGGAAGTACTGGCCGTTACGGGGCGCCAGCTGCATACTTGACGGGGCATCACATGTCAGGAACCCACAGGGCTCACTTGGCTCCAGACAACCTTGCAGCCAAGCTGGACGACGGTTTCGGATGGTGAAATTGGTGAAATAAATCAGGTGCTTCGGTGCCATGATTCGTCCGCTTTGATTCTCCTCTTTGAATCTATGTCAAGTTTCTGATGCTTAGTTTGCTCAAACTTTTTGCTGTGTTTTCTAGGTCAATTGGAAGAACAAACTGCGCCGGTTCCAGACATTCCCCCGCTTGTCGCATCATACCCACATATCAGCCATATCGATTGGTTATAAGTGAATTCGAAATAAAACCATCATGCTCAACCCGTTTAAACCCATAGTTTTCTTCGCGCAGGCATAAACATCGTCATAAACATGTTCATTAATCACCTGCATGTCGACTCCAAAAAAAACCTGTCATGGGTTACATGCGCCATGTCGACTGCTGCTTGAAACCCCCATTTTTTGCTCCATTGACTCAACCCATGTGGTTCTGCGTCTATGACTATGACTCAAAATTGGCCCAAATAACATCGATGGCCTATACCCGCGTGGATACATTTATGCATAAACAAAAAGTGAACCTGAAACCCAAACTCATCTTTTTAATGTTATAGTAAGTTATATGTATACATATATATATATATGCACATACATCCATTAAAATCTCGGCTGAATACCTAACGATTGCCGCTTCAATGCCATGTTTCTAACGTTTCTAACGCTGCTTTCTCGACTCATGATGTGCTGAGCCACTGCCGATTCTCCAAAAGGACTTCCCTGAGTTGTTGCTTCAGCCGATCCACCTGGGCAGATTTCAGCACCACCCGCACCATCCCCAAGTCATCAGCATGGCTGTAACTGGGTGATGACTAACCTGGGCCCCAGCCATATGGCTGCCATGGTCGGTTTTTGTTATAATGGGTTTCCCACATGACCCGTTCCTCTTTGAAAAACTGGAAAAAAATCTTCTGAGTTTTTCATAGTTTTTCCAATGAACCCTGAGTAGCCTCAGAATCTTGTTAAAAAAATGGTATGGAAAATCCACCAGAAAGACTATATCTCCGAAAATTGAGTGGAGGGTTACATGACATGCCTCAGATCCAATCTGTCTGAATCAGATTCAATCTCTGGCAAGTAGGCCTTAAAGTCCCACTACCTATTGCCTATTGGGGGTCCCCACACCTTGAGATTGCTAATCTGGGGACCCAAGGCAGCTTCTGGTGGATTAACCTATCGGACAATGGGATTTTAACCAACGTAGTACTGTTGGCTCAGCTTGCCAACTCTGACTTTAAAGTGATCATTGCAGAGGAGCTTCTTTGACGCATCGTTTGCACACTGCTGTTCCAAGAAAATTAAAATTGGGAAAGAGGGAATAGCTCCAAATGAATTGGTGATGTGACAACGAAATCCTTGTCATGTCATGTCATACCCTCTGGTAAACTAACATTGCTATGGAAAATGGGTGATTTATAGTTGGTTTACCTATACAACATGGTGATTTTCCATAGCTATGTTAGTTTACCGGAGGGTATGCCTGGTTTGCTCATCTCATATCCCTCATTTGTTTGACCAACAACTAGTCTGTTGCAAGATGCAAAGAGGACCCCAGAAAAAAGCTGGAACTCCGATCAATGTAGATCCCTCATCGGTTGGATTTCCCTTGGACAGAACTAAGCAAACCCAAGAATGCCTACAGACTATATGACTGTACAACAACCAGTAAAAGGGATGATACAAATAATAACCATGTCAAAAATATATAAAAATATCCTAATGCTACTGGGTATACCAGAGCAAAATAAGCTATCTATGAATGTAAACCGTGGTTGATTGATGTGTAGCCTCCAAGTACAAACCAGGGAGAGTTAGTTTGTATTGGGCTTTCTGTATCACATTTAGTGGGGATAGCCGCCATGTGAGACACCTCTGTTGTTTTGTATCTGTCCATATCTGTCCCATGTTTCGCACCAAAAAAAATGGTGGGGATGGGATTCATACCATCCCCCTAAGGTCCATCCATTCGCTCAAGGCTACCGTGGAAACCCCCCAACTGGCCCGTTGAGGCGGGGTTAAACGCATCCTTTTCCCCATCAAAATGGCCATGAAGTGTGGTAAACCGACCGCATTTTGAGACAAATCAAGCCCATGGTTTTCAGCCTTATGCTCATTTCATCTAATTTCTTTGCCTTGCATGATTGGTATATGATTGGTTAGCTAATTATATCCAATTTACACCAGAGTATTCCCCTATACTATCAAATCGCACTGGTTGGCAAATAGGTATCCGCATTATGGATTATAGTAACCGTTACCCCCAACAAAGCAGTTGGCATACCCTCCAGCAATCAAACGTGGCAGGGGAAATGGAGGCCTTTTAAGCAGAAAAAAAATAGAAAACATCCTGTAAATGCTGGATTTTCCGATTTTCCAGCCGTGTTTGATTGATTACCAGAGGGCAACCACCTTCATTGACTTGTTTTCAGTGCTGGAAAATCGCCTCCCCATGAAGCTCTTCCCGCTGTCGAGACATGTCAGCCATATCCACCTAGTGGTCAGGCTTCGGCCATGAAAGTGCGCAAAAAAAATGTGTTGAATCCTATCAAACAATGGAGACTTCCATGGGGGTTGAGGGAAAATCTGCGGTACTGGTCAAAAAACTCCAGCATTTGGTGCGGCTTTCCTCTAGATGTTTTCCTAATCCTACATTGGTTGTGATGCTTTATGAGCAGGTGAAGAACCATCTAGCCCATTCAAAGGGAAATCGAAGTATTTGCCACAAGCAACAAGGTATGGCACAATTTCAGACAGAGGTCTCAAAACCGAGTGCAAATCCAAGAAGACCTCAGAAAAAAATTGAAAAACTGAATATCATCTAGGCCACAAGTGCTCCAACAGAAGGAGGAAAAACATGTTTTAAAAAAATATGTAAGTCTTCACCACCACCTGCGCCATCACTGGTTCCCAAAAGCCCTGCGTTTTCCTCCAGGAGCACAAAAGCCACCACCCCCTGCGGCCAACCTGCAGAGTCCTGATGACCTTTTGAGCTTCTTCTAAGAGATGTGGCGACTGGCAGTCAGTGGAGAATTGCTGCGTACCACTGCGCGGACATCTTTTCGTCTGCAAGTGCACATGGTGACCTCTTTGGGATGCCATGACTAAATCATAGCCCCAAATAAGGATCAATAAGGGGTCCCCGAATGAACGTATCCACTGTTGGGGGCCAACATGTCACCACATGGGTCCTAAAAGATAGCACCCCCAAGATCCTGTGGTTGAGAACATCGTTTTCCGGTAGCCGTTTTAAGGTACCCCTGGTCATGGACAAACCCAGGAGGCATCTGATATGTTGACACTGTTTTCTTAAGTCCCATGCTGGATATTTAAGTGTCCCATGTGCTCCATGTGTGCCATTGTTCAATACTTAATGTCGATTAATGGACATACGGTCTATGACAAAAAAATCCACCATTTTACCTGGGATTCAAATCCCCAACTATTGGCTTATGACACTGTGTTTACCCCAGTCTTCTTAGCTATACACATGACATACCATGACCAAAAGAGAGGCAATTTCTCCAGGAAATCTTGGCTTCCCCGTGATATATCCAAAATCGCATCATAGACACACGGAAAAGAATGCCGAAAATCTAAAAATCTCAAAATAGTCAAATGGTGATAGATGTCTTTTTCTATCTATATTTTCTTGATACCTATATATATAATTAGACACTTACACTTCTGGGAGACCACTATTCTCTGGTTCCCTTTCGGACCGCTGCCTGGCCCGGCATCAAAGATTGCGCCGTGCGCGACTCTTCCAGAGCCTGCCCAATGTGCGGAAATGGTGGCGAAACGTCAACAGACATTGGGAAATGAAGGAGAAAATTGGGATGCAACCAGTGAAACTTGAAACTTTCACCAGACACTGAGGATTGAACTAACCAACAATCGGGCTTCAGACCAAAGATAGGGATTCAACAACCAGGACTAAGGAAAACTGCGGAAGCAGGGAATATTGGCAGGCTGATATTGTGATCAGAAAGCCGATCCAAGAGACGCGAGGATGTACAGGAAGCACATCCCAAAACCACCTAAAGCCTCACATTGCTTTTCTGCTGGCACCTAAGGGACAAGTACCGGCGACTCCTGTTTCCCTTCACCAGAACCCTCATCAGCATGTCAATGTATTTGGTGCGTCCCATGAGCCCAATGAAAGGGAATACCTCCAATGTATCATTCTACCCTCTGGTAAACTAACATAGCTGTTGAAAATCACCATTTTTAGTGGCAAAACTCACTATTTCTACGGCCATTTTCAATAGCTATGTTAAATTACCAGAGGGTAATCAGAAATATGATGATCAACTATGAGATTTTGAGTAACCCATGTTCAGGGAGGAAAAACACAACGGAAGGCAAGAACTAAAAACCTGATACACATCCCCACGCCCACGGGCGGATTGCAACCACGAGTTGTGGAATATCACATTGCACATATATATATATATATACATTTACAGACTGTCAAAAAAAAACTATTTGTGCTTTACAATTCCATCTCGATAGAGTCCCCAAATGGGATTCCAAAATTTGGATTTGGAACATATGGAATAATCATCTAATGATTTTCCATTGCCAGGTTGAATTACTGGAGGGGTGCCGAGCTTCATGTTGCCATGAAAATAAATGAACTTTATAGCCGGCCTTTTTCTACGAACATGTTGAGACACATCCAAAAAAAAAATAAATTGGACATATTGACCAATAATACATCCAGATTATATCCCCAACATATCTCTTTCCCCAAATTTTAAACACCCCCCAAAAACCATGGCTTGGAAGGGGATTGGACAACATATTTGGTACGATACACCAGCTGGTGTTTAATATTCGTGGGCAGTGGGAAGGGATTATATGACGGTTTGTCAAAATGTCTTTGCCTGGTTTGGTTGATAAATCGTAATTCCACGCGTGCCTCTTCATGCTTGGTCTTAAAAACTACAAGTATGGCTTGTCTAAATAGTCTTAAACACTGCATTTTATCTTTCATCTTTGAAACCGCAGCTCAAACCTGCAGAAAATGCTAACGCACGTCTGGAGTGGGTGCCGCTGCCAGTGATTAGTCGTGGAAATTCAAGATCTCTGGCGGCAACTGGGCCATGGGCCAAAGCCGCGCTTCTTGCGCAACTTTTGCGAGCGCATTGCTAGCGGGGATCTAGCGGGTAAAATTACTTGCAATTCGCAAAATTAAGTGACAACCTTTAAAAAAAACGTAGGAAAATGGTTGAGTAGAACAGAAATTCACTAAGACGCCCTTGGGTTTAAGGTGCTAAGTGTTACATCTTAACTTTTCTCCATGTTGAAAAAATATGCAGTTGGCAACATACAAAAAATCGTTGAACATGCATGGATGTGAAAAATAACTAGCGCACACCTAGCAGGTTTGCAAACGCGCTGCCTTGCAGAATTGGTGAATCTAGTTGCGTGCCGCCTCATAGCGAAGAGGAAAAACCACTAGATTCACACTTATTATCAACCACTGGTACAAAACTTCTGTCAACTACTTTTGGCAAATGGTCATATCTATTAAAACCATTTTACTTGGGGTGAATTATTGACGAATAGCATCGAATAGCTGAATGTCCCAGTATAATTGCCCATATTATTCCAATGTTCATTGACTGAATCTCAGAGTTCATTGATTTGGAGCCATCTCCACGAAGTGGGGCCCCATAAATAGCGAAATGAGTTGGTTTAGTTCACTAGGTGAACCTTTTGGCTTTAGGAGCCACCTTAAAGGTTTCCTAAGTCACCGGGGGTACCCCCACATCATCTAAGTCATTACCCTCTGGTTATGTCAAAATAGCTATTAAAAATGGCCCAGTCGAAATAGTGGATTTTCCCATGAAAAATTATGATTTTCCGTAGTTATGTTAGTTTACCAGAGGGTAAACCAGATTTTAGCATTGAAATGCATTTTTTCACCCATGGTGACTTGGGGATCTCCCATGACTCAAGAAACCCCCGTGTGTGAGCTTTCCCGAAAGTGACGGTTGGATCCCCAAAAACCATCAAAAACATAGGTTTCAAAATCTTCAAATGGTTTTGACTTGGATGAAACTTGGGGCTACCCATGGCTACCCCCATGACTTCAGAGATCCTCAGTTCCCAAAAATCCCCACGACGAACCCGTCAACGCCTCCTTCAAAGCCCCATGGAGCTGCCCCGTGTGCCAGGCATCGTAGATGCTTTGCCGCACGCGGTGTCTCAACTCGTTGATGCGGCCTGGGCGCTGTGCATCCAAGGCGTTTACTTTGTTCTATAACCAGCAAAAATGCTGGGTTTTAGATGATGTATGGGGATACAGAAGGATATTGCTGAGTAATGGTTAATACATGTTAATACAATCCGGCAATTCTGTATGAGAATGAATTGATGACCATCCCCCAATATGGATATGCAATCCAATCTGATCATCTTGGGGGAAGATTTTTCGACAAAAGTACCATCTGGTAATCAAACATGACTGAAAACACATCCCACTTAGTTCAATCATGTTCCCATTTGAATGTTGGGTTTCTTCGGGAATTTCCCACCAGGCCATGTCTGGCATAACCTGGTAATATCTGCTGCGACTTATCCTGAGAACTTTGATGAGTCCTGATTTCTTGGGTCATCTTGGACTGTTGCAGCCACCGACTATATGGCTTCGCGTCGCTAAGGCTTATCCATGCCTAAATCCGGCTTCATCGGAGTAGACCTCCAGCAGCAGACCTCACATCTTCTGCTCGGTCCCCGGCCCCTGGCCCGAAACTCCTCAATGGCCATCGCGTCCATCGAGTGACTGCAGGAGCCTTTTACATGGGACAAGAGTCCCAAAGCTGAACTGGACGGAAAAAAAAACGTCAGTCACCTTGCATGTGGTTGGGAAACTCTTTGCTCCGACTGGCTTCCCATTTCGGAATATGGATACCACTCCCTGGAGGTGATTTGGTGCATAGGCCCCAAAAAAAACGCAAGACAATGATCATGATATCACGGATCAAAACATGTAGTGTAGAAGCCGTGGCCGCCACCGGAAGATGGTCAATGAAAAACATCATATGCAAGCCTATCTTGCATGCAAGCACGCTTGCAAATTGTATGTGACTGTGTTCTTCATTTTCAGCATTGACCATCTGGCACTGGCCTGGACAGCAACTGTCGCCACCTGGGCATTCTGAGGATTTCAAACGACCACGGATAGACGGAAACCTATGTGAATCTATATTATATAAACTCGTCATTCCCAGTGCAAAAATCTTTCAGCAGGATGCATATCCTCCCAACACCGGGTTCCTTCCAACTTTCTTCACTGAACATCAACAAAATGCTTGAAAAAACAATTCTACCCCAAAACCATTTCAAGCCAAGCCACAGACATGCGATACTGTTGCGAAATCCTGCACCATTATTTATCTCATAGAACTGGATGATGGGAAATTTTACAGGAAAAACCTATATTTGATGGTAAAAACCATGGTTTCCTGTAGATTTTCCCTTAAATCAATCCATTATTTATCAGGTGGTGTATCCCGATTCTCCCAAAAAATTGGCGTTTATCCCAGCACATCCGGTTGAAACAGTTGAAACCAGCCCGGCGCCTTCCTGGCAGCTGCAGGTGGCCGTTTTGAAGACGTTCTGCCGCCAGGGTTGAAGTGGCCAGAAACGGATGTGGGGCTGGTTGCTTTTGGCCATAGGAAAACCCATAGGAAAATGGGAAAACCATAGGAAAAGCCATAGGAAAATGGAGATTTTCCCTCTGGTAAACGTTTACATCCCGAACTGGAAAATCACCATACTATTGAAATAGGTAAATCAACTATTTCTATGTGCCATTTTCAATAGCTATTTTGACATAACCAGAGGGTACACCAAGCCCAACACGTGTTTTTCAACTGCCTCGACATAAAGTGAAGGCTAGAGCCAGCTGTTTGCGTGGCTCATGGGGTTCCTGGAAAAATCTGGTAGCCTCTTGCAATAGCTTAGCTCAGGATCCAGGCAACCACCATCATTACCCTCTGGTAAACTGTCCCAGAACTATGGAAAATCACCATTTTTAACGGGTAAATCCACTATAAATGGTAATGTTCAATAGCTATGTTAGTTTACCAGAGGGTAAAATCTCACGAAAAATCTCATAACCTAACTGGCTAAATTTGGCTAAATAGTCAACCCCAAGATTCAGAATGACCTAGCTGACCTAGCTTTACAACCCAGCACGAAGGGTGAAAAGGTTCCGTTCCAAGGTTCCATTCCTGTTTGTGCCCTCTCTGTGATCCATTCGTCGACCCACCCAACAAGCACTGCTGTTGGAAATATGCCAAATACGCATTAATTATCTTACAATCCTGTTTTTGATATTGGATCATATTATGATCTATTCATTTGGACCGCCAATAAAGTGACCTTCAACTACCCTCTGGTAATCAAACATGGCGTGATGGAAAATCCCCAATAGTCCGATAACACGGGGATTCCCCACCTGCAAAGCACCCTGCCAAGCCCCATTCCTGCTGGCAAGCAGTAACACCTAGGAAAGCTACCGGCATGACTTGTGTTACACCGGCTTACCTTGGCTTATAGGAACCCCCCCCACAAAAAAAAAAAAAAAGTAAAATCCTAGTAAAATCCTCTCAAGACAGTGGTGATTTGTTTTCTATTTTTTTGGGCTTCACTATTATAGGGTGTTTTTTAAATGTGACTTTCAAGCATTGTTTGGAACCAAAACCCAATCACTTGCTTTGCATTGATGCAAGAGGTCATAAACCGTAGAACCAACCAGCTTGAAGCAAAGCGTTGGTTTATACGGTATATTTATATCGAGGTGTCACCATTTGCAAATATTATATATATGCATATGCATATACATACACACACACACATATATATATATATATTAGACATTTACATGTGTATATATATATGTATATGCATATGTATATGTATAATATTTTATAAAATATCATATCATATCTGTGTGTGCGCTTCTTTATTTTAATTATTTACTTGGGCACCGACCCCAGCCATAGAATTTGGGGCTCCAAACTCTCTGGAGACGACTTCTGGACTCTTCCTGGAAGAGGCCCCCAAGATGGGTGTGGCAAGGCTGAAAACCGAGGTGATTGAACCAGTTACCCTCTGGTAATTTAACATAGCTATTGAAAATGGCCATTTATAGTGAGTTTTCCCATTAAAAATGGTGATTTTCAATAGCTATGTTAAATTACCAGAGGGTAGCTAGAAGATGACCCAATGGAATATATGATTCAATAACCACAATCACAATCAATTATAATTATCACTGAATCTTCTGCATATCTAGTGGGGGGCAGTACGAATTATGATATATTATATATATTTCTCAGATGACCTATCTATTCCTCCGTCCATTTTCCAGCTGAAAATCACCCCATATCACCATTTTACAGCTCGAGCAGCCCAAAGGTGGGCTGTAGTGACCTCCATTATCAGTGCAGGGTTTACCCTGACACCTCCAAAGCCTCACTAGTGGCTTCTATTTCTACTTTCTTTCGCTAAAAAGCTAAATCCATCTGAATCCTGTTTTGTCATGGTCTTTCTTCAGCTAAATCCGTCTCTAAATCCTCTGTTTTTCATCATCTTTCTTCGGCGAAATCTTCATCAATAAAATCTATGGCTACTAAATTAACTAATTAATTAGTATCTGATACTAAATTACACTAGAAATCTCTTCAACTCGCTCCCATCATTTCCCATTCATCCGACTTCCAACGCTCCAACGCCCCCCAACCAAGGCGCCGGATCCCTTGGCGATCCGCTGCGCGACTCGCTTCGCTCATGGCCCATCTGCAGGAGCTCCCGCGTGCGCATGGGGCGACTCTCGTGGCAGCTTTTCTCGCCCTGAGATGGAAAATTAACCGTAACGAAGATCTGGAGAACTATTTTTAGAGCCAATTGTTTGAAGGATTTTGTGAAGCGCCAACATGAAAGAAGGAAAATTGAGGGTGGTACCCTAACCATCATTTGCAGCATTAATCTACTCTGTCCTAGACTCCTAGACAAGGAAAGCCTTAAAAAAGGATCAATCCCGCGAGTTTGTAGCCAGGATGTTGCCCTTCGCAAACTGCTAGCCTCTCATCAAACAAGGCTAGAAAGTCATTCAACATCACCATTTCTGGATGACCACTCTGACAGGGCACCCCAAAAGTGTAACACCCTTGCCCTGAATTTCTTGACCAACACTCACATGGCTAATCTATGCTAACCTGAGATGCCCTTCAAAACAAGGATTGTTAGTCTTGGTCGCCCATTTCCAAATAGAATGCTTTAAAACTATGCACATCAACAATAGTTAAACCATGTTAAACCCAGAGTTTTCCCACCTGTGGCACCTTCACTGGCCTCAGGTCGCGTGGCTGAGATTTCTGGCTCGAAATCTGGAGCGATTTTCTGCCTGTTTTTTAATGCCATGTAAAACATAATGTTGGTAAAGCAGGGGAAAACACCCATTTGGGAATGGTAAACATAGCACCTATTTATGGTGATGACTGGGGGATGGGTTATTATTGTTTTACCCACATTAATAAAGATGATTTCTGGCCCAATTTCCCCTTAGACCAATTCTTGGATTGGATAAGACATGATAAAACCATTAACGACGCCCAGAATCAGCGGAGGGATATGGGGCATACCAGCCAAAACGCGGGATTGACCGCAATACCCGGCTGGCTGGTAACCGCTGGTAATTTCAAACCATCCCAAAACATTGAGTCAACTGGGGTCAGCATGATTACTTTTGAAAACAACTACCTCTCAGGCCGAGAAAACCCCGGCCAACAATCATTTGGGAGGCTTTGTCACTGCGAGTTCAATGTGCCCTGGTACTCAAAATGACCAAGTTTATGCAACCATGGGAGTTACAATGGACCAAATGTAATGCAGGCACAGTAATTGATCCACGTAGATTTCCTAAGATGAGCTCACCTATTCACGATCGTGTTCGTTTGTTGGGGCGTTCTGCTTCTAATTTCTGGTGAACTTGGCAATCAAACATGGCGATGCCCAGCCAATTTCTCAATTTTTTGCGCGCTCGCTGCGCTGGTCAAAAGATGCCGCCGGGATCTGTTGCCCCTGGCGCTTCACCAACCCTTGAAGCCCTTCCCCCAGACGGGCATCTGCATGGGCATCCACATGTCGTAGCCATACCCAGGGAAGCCGCCCTTGCCCCAGTCCCAGCCCTTGCCATAGGAGCCTTTGCCCCAGTCCCCCTTCCCCCAGCCGTAGCCCATTGCTTTCATCTGTTGCACCTGGTTACCTGCTGAGCCCAAGAGCATCACATCTTTGGCCGAAGGCCCCTTGTCCTCCTGGTCAGAAATCCCGCAAACCCACCGTTTAAACCGCTTCACCGATACATTCTGAAGACATCCGAAGGTATGAAACTTGCATATGGAGGCGATATATGACATCTGATGATATTGAGTTCTCATTTTGGGGTGAACGTCTCACCGTCTACTAATTCCAATCTTTTGGGCTTGTGGGTGCCAAGCCAGTAATTACAATTGACAAGGAGCCGTCACAGGCCCCATATCCTCTCCCAGCCAGCCCGTGACCCCAGTCCTGGCTCACCTTAAATTTACAGAGCCCTCCCTGAGGACCAAATCCACCCGGCAATTCGGATTTCAACACAAAAATGTCCTGCCGGCTGTGGGTTTCGGCTTTTTCGGGACCCGGACCAAGGGAGAAACAAATCCTGAACCAATGGTTCGGCGGTGGTTTCGGATGGCTGGATCATCTGCTTCAACGGACAATCACTAGGGGCATCTCCAGAATCACTGGTTGGTTTCCAGGCTGATTCTACATTCAAAATGGACTCAAAACCTGCAACTGACAAAGGGATTGCAAGTGATCATGCACTTGGATTGTTGGGCATCTTAGCTACAGCGTAGTCACCCTTCAAGGTTCAGAGGACATAGCAAGCCCTCGGTACTATAGACATACTGTACGTTATCAAAACACTTGCGTAAATGTGCACAATATATATATATACACATTATGTACATGTAAATGTATAATTACATACTCCACTTGTGGCTAACAACCAACACTTCAACTAACCCTTCACCAAGGTCTACGCATAAAATGGGACTGGATTCAATTGCAGCACCCTGACGACTGGCCCTCCTTGTCTGGAAAGGCTTCGCAGGCAATGAAGCCATAACCTTTCGCAAGAGCTGTTGTGGCGCGAAAAAGCACTGAAATGTCTGCACAAACTTAGTTTTGTGTATACGTGTACGTATGTAATTATGTATATGCATAACATCTATATTCATTGAGTATTCTAATACTACTGTTGTTGTGTAGTTATTTATCCATCTATTGATGCCTTCTACATTTGTGCGTGATTCTCTCCGATTCCATTGGTTTGAAGTGATTGGCTGGAAGAGCCAAGGGAACTCCATCACTACTTTCAATAGGCTCTGCCACTATGCCAGCATCAAAACAATGCTGCTGTTGCACTGCTGACTGTGAAGTTTTAGTTTTCTGGGCCCCTAGGAACATGTAGCCACCCCTTCTGAAATTCCACAATTTCAAATGCTGCATCTGTGCATTTAAATTGCTCAACTCTGGTTTTGACATGCGTTGCCA
>Ga0126342_10004947_pt1 | contig 23030 bp, 19 predicted proteins | sample Cyp1metagenome_FD_92528 | JGI IMG/M metagenome (GOLD analysis project Ga0126342, IMG submission 92528) | Coral microbial communities from Lord Howe Island, Old Settlement Bay, Australia - Cyphastrea 1 metagenome | ecosystem: Host-associated > Invertebrates > Cnidaria > Coral ...
CGAACCTCATTTTTACCAAAATGCCTGCGAAATGCAAAGGTTCTCCAAGCTGCAGCTCTCTGACCGCCAACGGGAACGGCCAACGGGACAACGGGACAACGGGAACGGGACAACGGGACAACGGGAACGGGACAACGGGACGGGCAGTACCGAACCCATCCTCGGCTTTTGCAGCAAGTCAAACTGAACAACAGAGTTGGCACTGGCGAAGCAGATACCAGTTTGAAGCATGCCCAGTTGCACGTTTTTTAAACACGCGGTTTCAATGTACACACCTTAGCTAGATTTTTCTACTTGCAGGTAGGATCACAGCTTTTCTCTTCCTCAATCTGGCCACATTTTTCGTCGTTGCTGTTGGGCGCATGCGCATTGTATGTTAATTATTTATCAAAGCGTGATGCATTGTTGCTTCAATCACATCCAAGACAGATACCTTCACATGTGACCCAGCAACATGTGTTGCACTTGAGCATAATACAAATCAAAAGATACACGTGGACCCACGCCTTGCCAACAAAACTTCTGGACTGAGCCAATAGAAAAAAATAGTCTCTTCGCTTCATTGCATACAAGTCATTGAACCCGAGTGTTTCCACCAGTCAGGTTCACCATGCTGTTTCTAGCTGATTCCGAAATTGATGCCCTTTTGTTTTGAATATCCTAGAATAATCATCGGAAACTGGAATTTAATCATCAAACATGTGGTTTTGCTGAGTGGATGAGCAGTGCGGCACGAAGAATCCAAGCAGCCACTCAGCCCCTCAGCCACTCAGCCATCACCACCCCCACCCCCTAAAAACCCCCCCAACCCCTAACCCCAAACCTATATAATGGTAACATCACGCATTGAGCCACTCAGTCACTCTACCAGAGTGGCTGCACCAGTCACTCAGCCACTCAGCCATCCCCACCCCCTAAACCCCCCCCCACCCACCCCTAACCCCTCAAGGTAACATCACGCACTAACTCTACCAGCTACTCGACCACTCAGACACTCGACTTTTGAGAGAGTGGCTGAGTGGCTGAGTGGCGGGTCCAGTCACTCTACGAGTGGCTGAGTGGCTGCGGTTACAGTAAAAAAAATCCGTCAACGCGCGCTCAATCTTATATCAATATTATATCACATGTTATCACTTGTCCCATATGTTCATGTCATGATTTCCCCATATGTTCGGCATGTTGTTCCCAATGTTCCATGGATTTTTCCATGACCTCAGGACCTCCGCCACCGGTCACCGCCATTGGGCCATGGCGCTCATTGCAGAAGCGGTTGCCCATGGCGTCCAAGACGATGCCCCCCACGCCGCGCAAGGCCTCGGCGGCCAGAAACTTGACCTTGGCGTCCGGGTCGTCGGGCTTCACCAAGCCGGTGGGGTGGACCTGGCGCGATCCCGGCCATCCCCATGGGATGCCATGAGCCATGGGAGAACATGGTGAGGTCCATGTGAAAATCATTGGAAATCCCGAAGATCGAAGGAACATTGATTTTTATTCATGGCTTGAGTCTAATGACAAACCCAAAAGATATATGGGAGTTCTTGTTAATTCATAAAAAGAATCAAGAATCAAGAATGAATGATAAATATCCTTAACATTCGTTATATAAGTAAATCTGTAAATCATCATACACCAGGTTTTGGTAATTAATGTTCTCTCCATTGGGACTCTCATCATGGAGTCAATGAGTCATTGCTCACACTTCCAAATCCCTGGACAAACATATTCCCAGTAGGGTTCTCAAAAAGTGGATGGACCAAGGGGAAAAGCATTCAGAAAAACATGTTTCAAAAATCTGCTTGCAAAGTTCTTTCTTGGGCAGGCTGTCAAGTCTCTTTCTTGAACAAAAAACACACCAAGTTTCATTAAAAAAAGAACAGCGAACGCTTCAGCCCTTGCATATCACCTACCAACGTCACACCTGCACCCATTCCAGGTCGATGGTAGCCGCACCAATGGCTTCTCCCATCTTGATGGCGTCACCTGCAACACCGAGAACAAATCAACTAATTAGAGAGTCTAGGTCTAGGACGGTCTAGGTGGTTTAGTAAATCTAGTTGGGTGGTTGCAGCTTGAACCTATCATGCAAAAACATCAAAAAACACTCATTCCCACAAACTTACAGATCTAAACTTTGAAGTCTCAAGCCTGTGCAGTGCTCACCGTTGGTGGTGGGCAGATGCAACAAGTCTGGCCGGTAGGTGGCCAGCAGCGAATCGGAGCCAAAGTCCGCCCCAAAGCCGCCGGAGGCCAAGACCATAGGGCCGAACTCCTGAAAAACCACCCAGCACGTCCAGTTCTTTGGGCTGTCCCTTGGATGTAAAGAGCCAGAGAAGGTGGTTCATAGCCCACTGGGGTATACCCTATACAACCTATACATGGAACTGGGGTATTTTTGATGGGGTGACCTCTGTACCAACTGAGATGCACCCCCAAGTCCCAAGTTGGAAAATGAGGACCGTTGGATTAGGAGAGATTCCAGGCAGGACTTGGAACGCCACTGCACATGAACAACGTGATTTTTAGATGTTGCCTCATGGTCACTCCAAAAAGAGCTATATATCCTTGGATTCCTCTGATGGGCTGAACAGTTTGCTCACCTACCAACAAGATCATTAATCATGATCCCTTCATCCAAAAACACCCAAAATCCACTGAAAAATCACCACCTACAAAAAATACAAGTCAATAATTGAAGTCAATATCAAGTCATTAGTCCTTCACGTCCTTCATGTCCTTCACACAGCTTCCAGGCTTTCCCCCGATCCGCCAGCCTTCACCACCTTTCCAGCCTTGCGATACTCGCAGCCCACCACGTTGCGGCCGTTCTGCAGCAGTTTGAAGACCTCGGCCTTGGTGACGATCCGCGCGCGGTGCGTCTTCTCCGCGACCTGCATGGATGTGGGGTGATATCTATATGATCTATATATGTGTATGTATATAATATATATATGTGTATGTATATAATATATATATATATATGTATATATATATATACTCTGTATAAATTATATATATATTGTATATATATATTATGTATATATAGTGTATATATATAATGTATATATATAGTGTATATATATAATGTGTATATATATAGTGTATATATATATAATGTATATATATATATATAATGTATATATATATACATTATATATAATGTATATATATATATAATGTATATATATAATGTGTATATATATATATATATAATGTGTATATATATATAATGTATATATAATGTGTATATATAATGTGTATATATATAATGTATATATATATACATATATATATAGTATCCGTCTAGTTGGAATATGTTGGAATATGCACAGATAAGAGGAAACAACCAAGAAATGGGGAATATCATCTGAACATGAAGATGTGGGATGCGATGAATGGTATCCTGAAAAGTTGCTATATGGACAGAAAGATGTCAAAACTAAATTGCCTCCCCTCATAGTAAATACTTCCCCCCAATATGGGACCCACAATGAATAGATTCAGTAGACCAGAGGCTTTCTGGGGTGTAATTATTCATTTTGGGAAAGGGACTACAATACATCGGGAATATCTGAAGGAGTGCGTGTATATGACAATGAATGGGGAACATATGACTGCTATGGAGGGGTGATGTCAATGTCAGATTGACAAGGACTGGCAAAATTAGTGCTAGGATCGTTGGCTATATATGGGGATACCCGTAGCCATTGAAATCATATCACAAAAAAATAGCTAATAATAGCCATAATGACTAAGCCCATCAGGATAGCCATTATAGCTAATACATAAAACTATGAATAATTCAGTCATGAAATTCTTCAAAAGCCAGTCCCTATCTTCAACTCGAGTCGCATGGAACCTTGGTTTCATCCTTTTCGCCATCAATGGCCATAAAATCATGTACATCCATAATTTTAACAAAACACGACCGAAGATGTCATATCGATATCCACCACATCCCCAGCATATCCTACCATTTCAGCTTGGTTTCAGCCTATTTTTGAGACAATTGCGCGAGGATTTTGAGAAGTTCCGTCAAAAATGGAGCACCTTCTCCAACATCTGGATCAGCGCATAGGTGATGGTCATCCCTGGGAAGCGCTCCTTGCCGCGGTGTGTGCCTGGGAAGCCAATCAATAGTTGGCTGGTGCTTTCAATCCCGGTGAACAAAAATCAGCATTTGGTACCATCATCACAAGAAAAGGGAAATCAACCTTTTCTGAATATGTTGAAACTAAGGACTGGGGAAATATATAATATCTATATTTGCATGGTTAATATATACCCAAGAATCAGTCGGTGACTCTCCCATTTGCCGGGAAAATTAAAATAAGTAGCTCTTACACACTCCCTAACTTGGATTTGTCTCAAAATTGGGTCTTCATCAATCTATGATTTTCACGGGGCAAATGAGGTTTTAAACCATACAAGCTGGGGCAACGATAGCTAAGTTGGTTTATACCTAGGTTAACATTTGGGAGTTTCCTAAAATGGGGTGTACCCCTAGTTATCATCCATTTTAATAGGAGTGTCCATTATAAACCATCCAGCTATTGGGGTCCCAGCGTTTATCGAAACCTCCGTTTGGGTTTATAGATTCCTAGGTACATCCAGCTCATGGGGCCTGCAGGACCAAGATGCGTGGCTGTGAATGACCACCAAGACGTGCCACCAAGGACAAATCCAAATCAAATTTGTCCACCAACCAATCGACATCTGCGGCGCTGTTCACGCACAGGACCTCAACAAAAACGCATATTTTGTTTGGCGTTGACGGATTTGAAAAGACTGGATCATTCTTGGATGGACTAATTGATCTAGAATAGCGACCCCTGAAAAGATGGAAGTTCATAAACTCCCACTAAAATGGTGGTAATAATGTATTTTTGTTCCATCTTTTGGAGGGTTCATGTAGGGAACAACAATGCACCCAAGGATCAGAATCTCCTGAACAAATGTTCCCTTCAACGAATTCAGGGGCTCAAAATGGCGAAGCATCAACCTAAAAGGCAGTACAGGGTATATTATGATGAGCTTAACAAGAAAATGGGTTTGAGCAGAGAGAGAAAGGAACTTTGCAGCAACAACTTTTGGGATTTGAGTAACGCTAGTCAAGAATGATAGTGAGAGTATGTGATTGCATAATATTGCATATAAATGTATATGTAATTATATGTGTATATATACCCATAGGATCCATGTATGGAATATTTACCAACATTTACCCCATAAATGACCCAAATGTAGGTAAATATACCATACATGGATCCTATGGGATATAATATAGATATATTAGATAGATAGATAGATAGATAGATAGATGGATAGATAGATAGATGGATAAATAGATAGATAGATAGATAGATAGATAGATGGATGGATGGATGGATGGATGGATGGGATACAGTAAGATAAGATAAGATAAAATGAGATAAGATAAGATAAGATACGATACGACAAGATAAGATAAGATAAGATTACTGTAGATTAGATTAGATACGGTTAGATAAGATAAGATAGGATAGGACAAGATAAGATAAGATTAGATTAAATTAGATTAGATTTAGATTAGATTAGACTAGACTAGATTAGATTAGATTATATTAGATAGATAGTCATAGATTATATAGTTCCCGTCAAAATTCTTTACATCTCAGTAGTTACTATTATTGGTTATCGCTTTTTGTGGGGGCCATATTGCTTTCCAGTATTTTGTGCCATTATCGCTTTTGGAGGGGGTCCTATCGCTTTACAGTGATTCGTTCACATCTCTGACAAAAGTGTTTCTGCAATACTACAGTGGTTTTCAACCAGTTTGACCGTAACTCATGTCATATGTCATAGATTAAAGTGGAAAAAAAAACACTCTTGAGTCTCTGGGGTGGATAATCGTGGATAATTACGCCGCTGACGTAGCGATTGCATTCGCATTGCGTTCAAATAACGATTCAGCGTATCCTTTTAAGGGCAACATAAACCACTCAGGAGTGACAAAGAACGTTCTGGCGCGGAAAAAAAACAAATCTTGGAAAAACCTTTTGAACCTGGACTCATATTTACCAGTCCTGATCCTTACCAGGTAGTATACAGACTTCTTTATTCATCTCGAGATTTAGATAGATTTGTATATTTTGAAGCCAATTAAAGCATCTATTGTACACTAAGCCCACAAGATCCACAAGTCAAAAAACGTTTCGCATGACTCCCCCCACCTTGGCCAGTTCAGGCTTCTTGGCACCGCCCTTGAGCGTATCAGCAACAAAAATATCCGCGGTATCTGGGATGGACTTGCTCTTCTGGGTCTTCGTGCCTGAGGTGATGAATGGTGATGATATCTGCTGGCAAAGCCAATATCGCCAAGCTATGTTTGGGATTGAAGTTCTTGGGATATATGATGGCTTGATATCTTGGGTTTCTAGATGTGTTTGTTCTTTCGGGGATCCACAGGAAGAAAAAGCAAACACTTGTAGATGAAGAGTTCAGTGGGATCTATACTCCATACTGTACTCGTTTATATTGGGATTTAAGCTGCACCCAATGATGGTTGATTTATGTTGATACTGAATACTGGGGAGTTGATGGAAACAGCATGGGGGCACAATAGCGGGATATAACGATTGGGATTAGCCATCTACAATCTAAAAGACCATTCCCACTTGTCGACCATTTGGGTGGCTGTTACAAATCATCCCAAGTAGGAGTGTACCCTACGAATAGACCACACATTGTGGATGGTTCTTTATTGTGGATCCCACCTTATCCAATGTTATTCCTGAGCATCAAACATCTTTATATAACCAAAACATTCACAGTGCATCATTGAGCACTTCATGCGGCTATATCAACAAATCATCCAGATTGAAAATTAATTCACCTATTGGTGCCATTTCCCAAGGCTTACTTCATGAGGTTATCAGCTTCGCTTCCGGAATCATAGAGGCGAAACCTTCAAAGGACACACTTGATACAGTAAGCACTGGGTTGGGCAGCCCTTTTTTTCAGGGAGAGTTGGAAGAACCCAAAATCATCCACGAACCACTTTTTCTACTCCCAGAGTGTGTAAAGGTGTCCTAGGACTTTGCATATTGACTCATTGTGTAAGAGATGGAACTCCAACCTGGTGATTTGAAGGTCCAACTTCCTTTCATGATTTGCACCTTGCTCAATAAAAATCCAAGATCTTCCCAGTTTTGGAGACTCAATGTCAGTCAAATTCCCAAGATGTTCCCATTTCAAAGTACTCCAAATCATAGCGAATGCTGGCAACCCGCCATGAAGCTACACCGGTTTGGGGATGGTAATGGTGCTGCCGAAAACTGCGGCCTGCACCGTTGATGCCACTGGTGGCCTTCGTACTGTTGCCACCACAAAAGGACGACTTGTCCAGCAGCAAAGTCCGGCCTGGCGGCGACCCAGCAGCAGAACCGTGTGGCGAGTAATGGATAGGGCTAGCAAACGCCATCCACCTTGTTTGGGGCGAATCTGAACCATCTACGACAGCGATTCTTGATGGTTTTTGACCTGCACCGTTAGCTCCATCCATAAACTTGTTCTGATTGCAGGGAGATTCCTTTTGGTGCTGGTGGAATCCCATTATATCCCCATGATGCTTGGTTTTCTACACGCAGGAAATTATTGGTTCAATCACCGTGTTCAGCCATTTATACAGATTATTGGTTGATTTGATGCCCCCATTTATAGCCATTTAGACCGGCAAGTTTGTTGCTTAAATCACAACTTATAGCCGTTTGCAACTGAGTTTGCCAGTTTTCATTTCCCACTTTGAAGATGGCCATAGATTAGTGATAAGTCCACTATTTTTGTTGGTAAACTCCTCCGAACCCATCTAAACATAAAATCCCCAAATATTGCGGCCTCTCCCCGCAATTATCTGTGATGCGTTTCAGTATATATATATATATACATGTTGATGGATTTGGTCGGTTCCAAGTCCCTGACAGATGTTCTTGAAAAACTCATTACCTGCCCATACTCAACTTCAAACGGCCCATCTCTGGGACAAAACTCCTGATTTATGTGTGTTAAATCATACAGTATTATGTTTGGTATAATGTTTTTTATTTATACATAATTATCTATTTATCTAATTATCTGTTATATGAACATCAGCCATTATCACTGATCATTTATTATCTCCTACTATAACATAAATCATTCTCCTTTATGTGTATATGTATATATAATTGTATAGGATCCCTGAAATCAGAGTGCCCAAAATCATCCGAAATTGGTGGTTATCAATGGCAAAACCGATGGTTTTGGGGATACCACCATTTTAAGAACCCCCCGTATCTTGATATGGATTTCCCGTTCACGGATCGTGATATTCCCCAATATATTGGTGAGCATAAATCCCATATAATTATCATCAACCAACAGGGGGCTATGAACAATGTTCATTTCAAAACTTACTGTAAAACAATTACACATGATCTAGTCTCTAATTTGTCTGATTAATTATCTACTATATGAACTTTGTTTCTTAACATTTATCATCAACCATCTCCTACTAACAGTAAGGTCAACCCTGGATCAATAAACCCCGAACGGCTATTTAATGGGTGGTAAAAATTAAGTATCATATTATCAATATTTGGAGGATACCCCCGTGATTAATAAACCGTGGTATATTAATCCGGGGTTGACAATGGTCAATACCATACATACATTACATTACATTACGTTACGTTACATTACATTACATTCCATTGCATTGCATTGCATTACATTACATTACATACATTACATACATAACATACATTACATACATTACATTCATTACATACATTACATACTTACTTACTTACTTACTTACTTACTTACTTACGTACTTACTTACTTACTTACTTACATACATACATACATACATACATATATATACATATATTAATAATCATTGCCCTCAAGTAAATTATATAACTAGACTCTGCCATATAACTAGACTCTAGACTCTGCCACATAGGGGCTTGGAAGATTAGTTTCCACTAAAAGTGTTTTTTTTCAGAGTCAACTGTTAAGAGGGTATCATGTATGCATATATATAACACTATACATAGGATTCCTGAAAAAATGTATCATTGATACATATATATATATATATATTATACAGTATATATATAATATTTATACTGTATATTATATTATATATATACTGTATATTATATATATACTGTATGTATTATATATATTACATACATATCACATATATATATATATATAATATCATGATATATAATGTATATAATCCTCCTTAAAATTGCGGTCCTCCAAGCTCCACCACTTGGTTCGCAGCAGACATCCCAGCCAGGCCGCCACCCACCACGATCACCTCGTCAACTGCGGGGGAAGTCGCCGTTGCGTTGACGTTAAGGAAACGTAAGGATTCAAGGAAGTCGAGCAGCAAAGTCATAGGATTTTTTAATGTTTTTAACTAGATTTTTATATGGATTTGTATGGTGATGATTTGATGTTTATTGTTGAAAACTAAACTTGACTTGTGAATTTTGATGATGTTCATCGATTCTTGAATCCTCTTGATAGATGATGTTCGGATTCAACCGGCGCTTTCGGACAAAAAGCTCGCCTGGTTTGCTGGAAACACGGCCGCCATGTCGATCAAATGCCACAAGGACGAGAGAAATGAAATCACCAAAATGTCTGCGGAGGATAAACACCATTAGCAAATATCTATCATCCATTAATCATGATCAATCATGGTTGATAATGGTTAGTTGCTTCATAATTCATAATCAACATTTAATCAACAAAGGCCTGACTTTACATAAGCTCCAAATAACTGCATTATTAACATCTGTGAATGAACTACTCAAAACCTTGTCCATTCAAACCATCACGTTCCCTTCAAAAAACGTGTTGGACTATGTTGGACTGCGATTACCATCAAATTTTGGACGCCGATACGCATCTGCGCATGATAAAACGTTTAAGAACATGAAGGACATTGATCCAAATGATGGAACAAACAACACTCTACCCTCAGATCTATGGGTTGACGGCCTGGCGTCATGCCACTTCTATTTTGACAAAAAATACTTCAGAATCCAGCCGATGCTGCGGATCCAGCCATTGGTCCTCAGTAATGTTGAGCTGTTGTAAGGCCAGGCGAAACTCTTCAAAGTCCAAATTGCCCGACCTGAAGGCAACCAAGGCAACCAAGGCAACCAAGGCAACCGCCAAACACAGCAAGGCCAGTTTCAAGGCCTATTTAAAGGCCTATTCATCTATGTTGAGTCCAAGAAAATGTCTAAAGATTCGTCTAAATGTCTGGAGATAGCCTGAGCTAGCAAAGGAAATAAAGGAAGAACTAATGAATGTCTATCCCCTTGCATGGGTCAACACCCAATGATATTGTCAGTTTCTTTTTTCATGGCTGAAATTTGAAAGGATGGTGTCATGAATAGGCTCCATCAAAATATAGCTCACATATAAATGGCAAATGAATACTGATCAATCGCACAATTGTCCAACCATTTAACCATTCGTTGATTAGCCCATCAAGCAATTAACACATTATAACTACATATAATGTATATTAATGTGAGTTAATCAACTATGATCTGTTTGAGTAGAATGAAGCAATATTAACCAACCCTTCAACCAGGAATACTTGAGCCCTTCCGAGCCCGCCCAGGGCAGGGACTTGTCTGTGTCGATGGCTTGAAAGACCTGCAGAATGGGGAGACGATATGATGGGTGACATGGGTGACATGAAAATGGTGGACATGCGTATGGAAATATCAAGTTGACTGTATAAGATATGTGGTATGGAAATATCAAATATCAACAGCAAAAATCAAACTGAATGGAAAACAGCTCTAGTGGTATGGATACGTGATATGTGGTATGGAAATTTACATCTTTCAGTGCATGAAGACTAGTAGCTTGTTCAGCAGCAAAAAGCTTGCAAGATTAAAACGTTGGGAATTCCTTACAATCGGTACCATCTGGTTATCTAACATAGCCATGGAAAATCCACCAATATTTAATAGGTAAACCATCTATAAATGGGTCATTTTCTATGGCTATGTTAGTCACAACCAGAGGGTATATTCAAAAAAAATCCCAGGTCTCATGGGATGACTCTCCCCTTGAGAAAACCATGGCACATATTGGCACATACCCTCTAGTAATGATTGTTACATAGCTATTGAAAATGGCCCAGTCGAAATAGTTGATTTACCCATTAAACATTGTAATTTTCCATAGTTATCTTAGTTTACCAGAGGGTAAACCTCCATTTTCCTATGGTTTTCCTATGTTTTCCATCGTTTTCCATCGTTTTTTGTATGTTAGCAAAAAACCACAACATCCCACCCTGGAGCCAGCACTGACGCCGCTAACAACAGGCACATCGTTCCCATCGCCGTGGGAAGTATAATCAATATGACTCACTGGAGTTTATTTCCTGAAAAAAAATACAATGAATATACCCTCTGGTGAACTAACATAGCAATGGAAAATGGCTATTTATAGTGGATTTTCCCATGAACAATGGTGATTTTCCATTGCTATGTTAGTTCACCAGAGGGTATTCTTTTTAAAATTTGAGAGTCACACTGGGTTGCTTCCTATCAGTCCTATCGCACTAAGACGCACTCAACCTGTAAAAAGTGCCAAGTTCTTCCGCGCCCATTGGTCTCTCCCCTAATCAAGGTCTTGGGGCCTGGGGCTCACTGGTTACCTATCTAACAGGATCTGCTACCACCTGCTGTTTGGCAGAGATGAGTACGAGTCAAACGATGTTCAAACGGTGATGCTCTTGTGGGAACCTCCAAAACATAGCTTGTTGTATCTCAAATCCGATAGAAGTTTGTCCAAAAATCTGCATTCAGTCATTGTTTTTAAACATGAGTCTCACCAAGATTCACCAAGTGCGCCTGGAAAACGCCCTGCATATCCTTCATGCTCAAGCCAGTTGCAACAGCAAACATCGCCTGGCGTAAAAAAAAACGCGGTGATTTCACCCCAGATTCATGAATCCGGAGGGAAAAGAAACATGTTTGAAACTCTCACAGACTCACAAAACAAACAAAACAGAACATATATATATATATATATATATTTGTATATATATATAATTTATTTATAGAATTTTATAGATATCTCAGCTAGTATCAATGGAACCAGCAGGAAAAGTTCGTTCGTTCGATACCTAAGACATCCCTGATTTCCCGGGCAGCACAGGCCCTCCACAAGAAGCATCCCCAAGTCATCACCATTTTTATGGTATATAAGACATCCCCAGTCATGGTAGGTTCATGGCATTGGAATTCCATGGCTTTCCCACATGAATCTGGTGTGATATGATGTAACATGTCGACATTTCCGAAAACACAATCTGAAGCATTCACCTCCCAGGGTTACTGTATTTCCGGAGACTTGCGCATGTCGACAGAGTCGACAGGTCGCCTTTTTACGTCACATCAGGCGTCTGCGGTAGTATCGATGATCCCCTGATCCTATTTTGATGAACAAAGAACTTCCCGAAATGGCAGTACCAGCTGAATAGTTTGCACAGATTTTTTCGTGGTGGGATGAAATGCTAAATCTCGATCAACACTGATGCAGCTGCATAGTTTTCGGGATTTTCCAAGAACTTCAGCTTCATGGTGCTTGTTCAATGGACATAAAATTGGACTATTCTAGTGAGTTCAATCTCAAGCAATATCAATCAAATCAACTTGCATGGGAACCACGGATAACCTATACCCACAGGATCCATGTATGGAATATTTACCAACATTTACCCCATAAATGACCCAGTTTTGTAGGTAAATATACCAGCACCATGGATCCTATGGGATATACTATTAATACAGTTTCTGACCACACAAGTGATCACTGGGATCATGGAAACAGTTTCCCAGGCTGAGGTCCCCACAATCTGATGGAAGCAGTTGGCACTGCCCAAAGCTTCGATCTTGGCCTGCCTGGTCAGTAGGGCATCAATGGGAGATGTGTATGAAGGTGCATACACAGACTATATATGTGCATATATGTGAATAACGACATATATTATAATATACTTGTAAATCTTGTAAACATAGGCATACCTGGACCTGCAATATAACTATACCCATCAAAATGGTGATTGTTGTTTAGTCCAGAACAAACATTTATTTGCAAATTTGAAGAGGGTCTGGTTTTCTAATTATATATATATATATAGATACATACATATATATATAGATAGATAGATACATACATATATATATATATATATACATACATATATATATAGTAGGGGTAGTGTATATATATATATATATTGGAGGTTTCCTAAAATGGTGGTACCCCCAAATCATCAATTTTAATGGGATTTTCCCTTGTAAACCATCCATTTTGGGTACCCCCATTTATGGAAACCCCCATATATATATTATATATACATATAATTATATATACAACATTTTTCAACACATACCTCCCCACCACTTCAGGAGAACCCTCCCGCGCAACCTGGCAGAGAGATCGGGCGGCTGCAGCTGCAACTGCGGTTCGGCAAACCAGGCCAGACTTCGGCATTCCTGGGAAGACTGAAACATCAACTGCCGTTTGTTGGGCCGATCGATAGATGATTTATATTGATGTGTTAAACATGGTGATTTTCCACTTCGTCAATCATGATTATGAATGACTATTTATGATGATTAAGTGATAAAAATGATAATTTACCTAATCAAATTGCTTATTGTCCGGTTCGCTATTAGCTTCATTAAATTACCACATGGTACGAGAATTCGGAGTAACCTGGTTGGTGGTTGAGCCATGCCCTTGACCCTGAAAACATATTATCAAGTCATTGACTTGATCATCGTGCTCAAGATCGCTGAATTTCGAAAACCATGGAAATACAAAGCAGCAACGAGCTATAAATCTGTATATAATAAAGGATTGCAAATTAAGATCCGATAGAGGTCACCAAAAGTTCCTCATATTCCTTGGTAGTATCAGATTTCCTCAATATGATGTGACAGCGACATGTTCAATTTTCGATATCTAGATTTGAGGTACAACCAGTGTGGATGTGTCATCAATCCTGAAGCTGATTTTTGGGGTCATGAATTGATTCATGTGGTTCCCTCAAGATCAATACTGCCTTGCAGAAAAAACAACAGCAAAGTATCAATTTATAGATGTTATTCCCTTTTGAAATGGAAATTATCCAGCCAGCCGTGCTGATTACCATCAAAAAGGTAGCTACATTGAAGGTAATTATATATATTAATATGTACATATATATATATAATTATACATATAATATATATATATGTAATTATATGTATGGAAGCTCCCTGTCAGGTCCAAATTTCCGGGAATCTGTCTTGAATTGACTCTGTTGGTCATGATGAAATGAATGCGTTACCTCGAACGTCCTTGACGCCAGCAGTTGATTTGAGTTTGAGGGTTTTTCCCAATGAGGGTTGTAGGCAAAAAGTAATAATAAATATGTCTCGTCAGAAAATCCAAGGTCTAAGGTCCAGACTTGTGCGGTCAGTCTGACGATTGGATCTTTGTTCAGCAAGCCTCCATGGCCAAAGGGTTGGCAGTTCCATGACGGAATCAGCCTCCGAGTCTTGTAATGAGGATTTGACGCATCCAAATGATGATAGGAATGCCGGAATGCCCTTGTATGGATTATCAGTAATCATGATCCTCAATAGATTTGTTGCCACAAATATACCACCCGGACCCCAATGGATCCTTTGGTGTTTTGTAGGTCAAGGTAGGTGGATGTAAAGTATCTACGAGGTGAGCGGCTCCAAAGCCGCTTTAGTCATTGGGTAGTTTCACCCAATCCCAACCATATCAGTCATTGCGGATCCATCATCGCCAAAATGGATCCAAATGAGACATATTTGAAACCAAACTTTGGTTTGAAATGTTATCACTTTCCCATACCCCTTGTACGTGGTAGTTAAATGCAACACATTTTTTTTGTCCTAATTCCTTCTTTCTATTACTTACCTTAAACTAAACAATGAAAACTACCCCAGATTGTTTGTTTTCGAAAAAATCCGATTGGATCCGATTGGTCAATTGTGATTTTTTGTTGATATTTTAGAAAACAATTTAAAAGTCAAGGTCCAATTTGAAGGTTCTACCCCTTAATAATAAAAACTAGTTAACCCCGGGATATTTTTTTATTAGGGTCCGTCTTATAACATGAAAAAAAAAACGTGTTTGATGTAATATTAGGGAAAACTTAAAAATCCAATATTATCCAATATTTGAAAATAGTTTAATTGGATTTAAACAAGGAGTTTGATCGACTTTGAAATAAGGTTTTACATTCAATATTTAGAGGCAAGCTTCTCCCCCGAATACCAGATTATCCCTAATCAAAACTACCCGGTTTTATGATTTGGGGAAGGGGGGAAGGTTTAGGGGGAATGGACGTGTCTTGAAGTGGTCCCCGGGGCCTTGGTTCATCAACGGTTTCCGAAAGTTCGACTTCCCGAATCCGCATGAATCGATCACAACTCTCGCACCCTGGTACCCTGTTGAACATGAAATAGATTGAAATAGCTGGTGGGGCTTCATCTTTTCAAATACCGGAAAAGGGTAATCCCTTGACCCTCACATTGAACATCCCCAGAAACCATGGTGTCGTATGGGATGAAATGACATCTTTTGAAACCATACAATGGGGGTGTTTTATGGATTTTTTGAAAGGGGGATGGGACTATTCCCATTAAACCACCATTGTTGAATGTTAAATCACATCAAAATCCCCTAATCATAGTGTTTGGTGCTTCATATCCCATGAAAATCGCATGAAAATCCCATTGGATGCATTGGACATACAATATATCCACATTGAACTTCATCGAACTACACCTGTACATAATCCCCATGTTTTTGGATGACACATCCCCAGTCGACTCAGCTCCCCATCAGCTCCGTCCAACCTTGCACCACTTCCGCAGCCAGTGGGCTCAGCTCGTCCAGCGGCGCTTCGTGCTGCGCCACCTTCAACCACAGAACCGCCATGTTCTCTGCCTGGCACCAGAGACCCTTGGTGAAGCTGGGGAAACTGTTTCGGATCTATAGGAAGATATGGGAAGATATGGGAAACCATGAACTGATCCCACAAAAAAATATTGCATGTTTTTTTTGCAAGTCGTGGAACATCTACTTGGGGTGGTTTAGGAGGGAAAATCTACAGGAAACCAGTGTTTTACTCGTCAAATATACGGGTTTTCCTGCAAATGTTCCCTTCAACCAAGTTGTGGACTAACGAGAAATCATGAGCTAATCCCATTGATGCTTTTTGTAATTCATGGTATGCCGTTGGACTATCAAATGGGATTTGTGTTCATTCAGTGGATGCGAATCCATCTATCCTGCGGTAAAGATACAACACATGTGGAAAACCCAAAGGGAAGCCCATCAAATATAGACAAACACGGAAAAACATATGGAAAATGCATAGGAATATGGTCTACAAATGATGGATTTCCCATATCAAATTCTTAATGTTACTTGATTTGCAGGAGGATATGGTGCGTCACTCTATTCCTACTACATCCTATGTCGGGGTTGGACAGTAACCCAGTGACATTCGCCATCATATAGGATCAATTCTGCTGTTTTGCTGAGCGATGCGGAATGAGGTTGCAGTGGGGTTGCTATAAATCATCCAGATTGTTGGCAAATTAACCCCCCTACATGTCCAACCCGCTTGCTCTTAATCCATTCCAACTGGGTCTACATGTCCATCTGCACATAGACCACAGGGGGTCCCTCATCATTCATGGATTATGATAATACCCAATATATTGGGTAGTATAATCCAATATAGTCGTGAACCAACTCAATGAACCATCATCTATCAGCTATATCCGCTTAAATATCACCATGTTTTGATGGTTAACATCCCTATTAATGACTATAATCTCCAACCAACAGTGGTTTTAAGGTTGATGAGGTGGCTTAGATGTGGAAACAAGTGGGCAAAACTCAATGGTTTTGACGCTTGGTTCCTGTCCATTTGGAAATGTTGAGGTGTATATACAGGCTTACACGCATATATTATAATATGCGATGATATTAATTGTACATATGTACAATATAATTGCATATTATGATTCAGCCTGATTAAGCAAAAAAGACATAATACCAATATCCTTTCAGCATCACAATCATCTTTTGTATCATATTGTGTTTTAATATATCACAAATAATAATCTTACAATATTATGTTATATTAATATGGAGGTGTTCTAAAATAGGACTACCCCTAGTTATCATCCATTATAAACCTGCCATTTTTGGTTACCCTCTGGTAAACTATCATAGCTATTGAAAATGACCCATAGAAATAGTTGGTTTACCCATTAAAAGTTGTGATTTTCCATAGTTATGTTAGTTTACCAGAGGGTACTCCCATTTAAATTTGCGTTTTAGGCGCCTGAAAGGGCCGCCTTCCCAAGAGCATCTCGAAGATCACCACGCCTAAGGCCTCGGACCGAAAAATTTTGGCGGAGTAAAAATGGGGGAAAACAATGGGAAAAAACACTGGAAATGATGGTAAAACATATGGTAGATCCGTAGATTATGGTAAAAAATATGGTAACATATGGTAAAATATGGTAATCTATGATAAATTTGTTGGAAACGATTATGGTAAAAACATTTATATAATATGTCCAAGTAATATAGTCAAATATGGTAAGTTGTTGGAAAATACTTGGGATGGAGATGGTGAAGTTGCATGGCGATGAGGAACATTAATGAATGTAGCGGGTTATAACTACTGATGATGTTTTTTTGGGCCATAAACCAATATTTATAAATGACAAACATCTTTTACCTATCAAAAATGTTTTGTTTTGTTTTTTTTACGGTAACCAGGTAACCAACACGATCTCAGCGTTCGATCACGACTGGGTCCCCTACCCAGAGGTCGCTCTTCTCAGTGAGGTGTCCCTGAAGGCTCAGTGGAATATGGCTTAGACATATGTTTTTTTTCCTTACATGTGCATATGTATATGTACATATATATATCAATACTTATTATTAATGCAATATATATATATATATATGTCCATCTATGTGTCTCACACACATATATATATATATATATATACAGTATATAATTCATCGTATGCCTACATTGGCTTGATTGATTCCAACAGCCCCACGGGCGCCTCGAAGCCTTCAGGCGACAGATACACCGCAGTGCCGCGGATCATCAATGGACCCCCGTTCTGGCGCGCCTGTACAGTTGCTGGGCGCCCAAGGGCGAAGATAAGTGGTTTGTCTACTAGATCTGTACAGTATCTCTACAGTATCTATATATATATATGTAGATGATATATACATATATAAATATGTATATATATATATAGTATGTGTTTTTGTGTATTTTGTGTACATACATCTATATTATATAAGACTGTATTTTGGCAGTAAATAAATATTACTTACAAGAGATAAGTATAGGTAAGTTATGTATTTTCTCAGCTACTAGACGCTATCATTTGTTTTATGCATTAGATTCTTTTTCCTGCCAGGTCCAGTTCACCCAAGGCTTTACGTTTGAAACAAACCAACTTTGTGTTTTATACATTGAGGTAATCTAACGTAGATGGAAAACCCACAATCAAATCCAAGGAAAATGCCATATTCTTATCTACCCTCTGGTAAACTAACATAGCTGTTGAAAATCACCATGTTTAGTGGGTAAATCAACTATTTCCATGGGCCATGTTCAATAGCTATGTTAAATTACCAGAGGGTAATTACCAGTGGATGTTCCGAATCCATTGGGTAAATTTACTGGAGCATATCACCAGCCATTGATCCAAATGCTCTTCCTGTTCGTTGGAAAAAAAAATCTTTAGTTGGTGCCAATTCCTCCGGTGATTATTGATTATTATAATATGTTACAATCCATTATCGATTAATGATGATTAATGTATAACATGGATTAACGTGGAGCATCTACAATTCTACAATTGATAAGATGATTATTTTAGATTATTTTAGATGGAATCATTCTTGTATCACCGTCAATATCCTATTCATTTGATGATTTCTCTCACGATTTGGCAGAATCGGTGGTCGATCGCCTCCACAATCTCAGCCAATCCAAAGTCCACTAAGACCAAGTGTGGAGCTTCGTTCCTTGGCCAACGCGGGGCTTGGGACTCCATCGGTGCAGGTAGCATCTGAAAAATTGCAAGCCCCTTCGAAAAATAGAGGAAAGTCAACTCCGACGGAAATTGTGGTAAGTAGCAAACTGTGGTCCTATCTGTTTGATTCTTTGTGGGGGTTACCATATTACTAAATGAAATGATATGAAATGAAACGAGACAGGAATCATGTGGGATGTTGTGGGTGAAGCAAATCGAACAAGGTCGGAAGCAAATAATTTCTAACCTTGATCTCATTGATGGACTTGTATTAAAGAAAAAAGTGTCTCAACGTCCTTGGCTTCCAGTCAGCGCCGTGCTAATTCCAGTTTAACTCTCAGGTTGGATTGCTGAAGCCAAAAACCAATCCTGGCTATCAGGTACAAGTCATTGGGATCATTTGAGGAACATCTGCGAGAAACCATGGCTTTCTCCCATCAATTGCATCCGAACGGTCCTAGAATTTCTCCGCGAATCACCGACCAAAAAACAGCCTTCCAAAAGACCGCCCAAAGCACACCCTGCACGTCCCAAAGCACGCCTCATGGGGTCAACTGCTCGCAAAAGCATCGCATTTTCCGGCTTCAGGTCGCAATGTACCACACCCTGCCCCAGATGATCCCAGCTGTGATCCAAAAGACACCAAGATGAATCTTAGCCTACAGAATACATGCGATATACATAGATACACATAGATATACATAGATGACATAGTGGGATATTGTGATAATATTATATATACTGATAATATATATATATATATGTGTGTTTATATACATCATATGATAGAATGTGTTTCTGCATCAATGGCTGAGTGTTGACATCTTTCACCACTGGGAACAAAGGGGGTTCGAAACCCTCCCCAATGGTCAGACCCTGAGCCTAAGGGTACCGATGTCAGATCGGCCACGGGGACCCTAACGGGGTTAACCGGTTAACCCCTCTAGTGTTTTCAGCCAGGGAAAGCGCCATTTCAGAGCATGCAGTGAAGAATCCATCAAACAAGATAGTCTGCAAATGTCTGCAAGTACCAAGAGCAATGCGCAACCAGAGTTTGTTGTACTGTCAACATCAAACCACTCTCATTGATGTTAATGGGCAAAAACCATCAAACACCTCACCATTCAATACCATCTTGGGCAATGAACATCTGATTGGTGGCTTCAATATCATAGGCTAATGTGGGTAAAACAATGCCATAAATCAATATAAACCAGCCATCTGGGAATGGTTTATAAAACCTATAAAAATGGTGATGACTGGGGGATGCTTGATGAAAACCCGTGAAAAGCCACAGCGGTTCACAGCGGTTCACATCGCTACCATCGGCCTTAAAGTGAATGTACTCCAAGGCGGCACACATCTGCTGCGCTGCAGTGCATGCCCAGGCCTCTGATACCATCCTAGCAACGAAGGCAAACGAAGGCATTTTATGGAATCATGGTGCTTTGGAATTTGGAACATCTAAATCAATCCAAATCTTGATACTCCAAGATTTGAGAATCTTGAAAGTCAATTTCTGAGTCTTGACAAGCCAACGATTCATCATCTCGTGACCGGGAAGCTAACATGGTAGGTTCTGCGAATTTCCTTTTAAAGAGAATGTATGTTTTCTATCAACACAATGCAGCAATTTTACCCTCTGTGGTAATCAAACATGGCTGGCTGGAAAATATTCTGTCTAGTGATTTTCCCATTTAAACCTTCATGGATGATACAAGTATCATCATATCATTTATTGGGGATTTTCTGTCCATGCTTGATTACCACAGGGTAACCACAAGGCGTTCTCGGTTGCTCCTGCCCTGCGTCCTTTGCGTGGACAAGACTGCTGCCAGTGTTCCACCCTGACACGCAGCACGCGCAGAGAAGGTGTTTTTACCCCGCAGTGAAAACCAACTCCAAACAGCGATCACAGGAACAGTTGCCTCCATTGGATCAGAGACACCTTCGATCGGTGAAGTTTGACAGTTGAAAACCCTGAAATGCCGAAGTGTACTCCCGAAACTGCCCCAAAATGCTGGATCTTTGTAAACTTAAGTTCTTCTTTTACTCCGGAGTATGCCAAATGCATCCAAATGTTGGGTTACCCTCTGGTAAATTAACATAGCTATGGAAAATCACCATTTTTAATAGGTAAATCAACTATAAGTGGGCCATGTTCAATAGCTATGTTAGTTTACCAGAGGGTAACCCAACAAACAAATTGGGTTTTCCCCCTGAGATGCTCTCAGCCTCGGCCCAGTCCATGACAATATGCAGGGTGTCGCGCCTCACTGTGCTCATTTCAGGGGAAGCCATGTGTGTTTTAAAACCAGCCACGTGATGTACCCTCCGGTAATCAAAGATATCACAGCTGGCCAGGGAAAATCCTCATTTATAGCATTTTATAGCCATTTCATGCCATTTCTATAGGGGATGTTCAATTTCCACGATTACGGGATGCTAGGAGGATCCCAAGTTTTGAATCATGAAATCCAAGCAAAAGGACCATGACGGATCCGATCATCTGTGCCAGGTGCGCCGCCTCTCAAAGGCTTCGTAGATGCGAATCACGTGAGGATGATCCAAAGCTTTCAACACCCTTACCTGGCACCGGCAGACTGGCAGGTTTGTGCAGGCTGTGCGCTTTTTTATCCCACATGAGTGGAGTCAATCATTACCACAAGACAGGTTGGTTTATAATAATTTCAAGCATCCCCACAAAGCCTTGTAAATTCCAACAGAAATAGAAGTATGGATGGTATGGGTGTGGGTCCAAACCGGTCCATAGCCTGGTACTCTGGATGCTAAGGTTCCCCCATGGTCCCATCGGCACGGTCCTTTTTGTCGTTCGCTGGTGGTGTCTTGCGGCTGTCTGAGTCGGCAATTAAAGTGGCAAACCCTAGAGACAGAAGCAATCAGATGCGCTCGGAAAAGACCGTCACAGGTTCTGAGGCAAGCGGCAGAGAATCTTTGGAAGTGTTGCCACATGTTCAAATATTGCAAACCCGTGTGATATCATGGAAATTGTTGCAGGAAAATTTCACTCAAACCTGGACAAGCATCGTGGCAGATGCCACCAGTGGTCGGAGTTCTGTACTCACGATCAACTTTGATCGATGCCACTCCATTAATGTGAATTGCAGTGACCCCACGCCAGACACTTTGGAATGCTACAACTTTCATGTGCAGATTCTAAACAATATTCTTAGGTGTGGTCAAAACCCTGTAGTGCCCGGCAACCATATTGGAAGAGAATGGATGGTACGCATTCCGGCCTTGACATATTTTGACCCATGGCATCATGAGATCATCATTTTGGTTAACGTGGGATTCAGCAGCCATGGCCTGGCATCAAGCGCAGCGGCAGTCAGCCCTACGTCGCTTGAAAATTGAAGCGAAGAACTTGCTGCCAATGACAGCGGCCAACTCTAGTTGACCTTTGCTCCTGAGTCGTGCTTCGTTACTGGTGAATGGATGCCAGGATGTCAGTGTTACATAGTATTACTGTCACTATAGTTATATTTATGAGTGGATATCATATCGCGGTAGGTAATCAACGGCATCTTTGAGAAAAAGATGTTGGGGTTGGATTGGTATACCATTTGCCATCACATTTACAGATTGATTGTTCATATTGTTCATTCGAGGCCTCGAATCCAATATCCGGGCCAAAAAGCCCTGTTGGTTTCCCTCCAAGATTACCCGGTAATCAAGAAAAAAAAAATTCCTTGTCACGCTTGAGAGATTTGTGCGCATGTTCGTTGTTGAAATTTCCATGGCATGCGTACATGTTTGCAGCATTTTGGGCTGCCAATCCCTGAAAGAGTCCCGAAAGAGGACGAAAGCTTGGACAAGTAGTTTAGGGCA
>Ga0126342_10004948_pt1 | contig 23029 bp, 24 predicted proteins | sample Cyp1metagenome_FD_92528 | JGI IMG/M metagenome (GOLD analysis project Ga0126342, IMG submission 92528) | Coral microbial communities from Lord Howe Island, Old Settlement Bay, Australia - Cyphastrea 1 metagenome | ecosystem: Host-associated > Invertebrates > Cnidaria > Coral ...
AGGTCCGACAGAGAACAGTGTGCGTCGAGGGTCGCGGTTGAGCAGGAGGAGGAGGAGAGGAGAGGAGGAGAGGAGCAGGCAACTGACATAAAATCTAACAACCCTCACCTGGCAGGTGGGGAAAAACTGTAGCTGGAAGGGATGCAATCGTGCCCTATCACATGCTATAGCTATCGGATATTCAAGTTCTATGGATTTCTATTCGGTTATAGTTTGCAGCCATTCTATCTCTCAGTGCTGGAGTTAACTAGAGGAACGAAACAGAGTTCAAGAACACGTTTGAAACTAACTGATTGTCCTCTGGTTGCGGCAACAACCGTGAGTTGAAATTGGATAAATCGGGATTTATAACCCGATTTGATCCCATTTGTAAGTGGAAGCCAGGCTGATTGAAGGGTTTCAGGGCCAAACAGACATGTTTTCCATGATGATTCTGTTATATTCTGTTCATCTGTAGGATGGAAATCAGTGAAACTATGGGCCACTCATGGCCACTCTGTTCATTTTTCGTTTCCAGGTGGCCCTGGTGGAGAAGTCCATCCCAGTCGAGTCTGCAGCTGAGAAAATGCCTCGGAAGAGCGCACTGCTGCGGCAGCTGAAGACCGTGGAAGTGGAGCGTGCAGAAGTCTTGAGGCCGAAAAAGAGGGACATATCCAGTGGGGAGTGCTATGACTGGGATTCTGGTTATTTTTGTATATTTTGCCTGATTTTCACAGGCACACATATTTTGCCCATATGTAGATATATTATACATGTATGTTATGTCCAAATATCATTCTTATTGCTCTTCTTCTTCTTCTTCTTCTTCTTCTTGTTTCTCTTCTCAGTCTTTTTCTCATGTTGATTCTTGTTCGCCATCGCCAGGGGTCGCCAGTTGGAGCGCGACACCGTGAGCACCGGCCGGCAGCCCAAGGGCCGCGGCAAGGGCCGAGGCAAGGGAGCCACGGCGCAGGGCGTGAACGCGCAGCTGGGCACCTCATTTCATCAGATTGGAAAAGTCATCGATGCGGAGGCCAGAGTTCAAGGCTGGAGTTTGGATCTGGATCTGGGTGATTTTGTTTGATGTTTGATTTTGGGAGATTCTCGGAGTTTTTTGGAGATATTTTGGGAATTTAGATCTGGGAATGTGGTTTGATGCTAGGAGATTGAGGTTAGAACGGCTGCAGGTCACCTGCAACGCTGCCAACATTGTCATAGTCTTTTTACGTGATCATTCGATCCTTCATTCTCTGTTGCAATTCCTTATTGCATGCTGATCATGCTGCATGTGTCCATACAGCTTCCATTTGCAAGGTGATGTTGAAACGCACGTTCTTGCGTGAAGACTAGCCAGGAGGGTTTGCTGATCAGAGTTGGCACCCTCTGATACCAGAGTTACAGTTTGCTATGGAAAATCGCCATTTTGTTACAGGCAAATCATGGCACGAAATGGGCAATTTTCCACAGCAAGCTGTGAAATGACCGAAAACTATAGAATGGATATATCAACGGATATATTATCTCCATAGTATCAGCATTTTTGCTGATTAAGTCCCCATGGATCCACTGGTGCCAGGCGGCTCCTTGCCCACGAAGCTGCCATCCAAGCCTCCACCAACCCCCAAACCTTCGCCCTGGGGCGGCCGATGGAGCGAAACCAAAGGGCGCCGGTGAAAACGTCGGCGACGGGGAGCAGCGCGGGAGTGTTTGTTTCTCCCAATGAATGGGTGTGGGTTAAAGAGTCACACCCATATGTACGTGACATATAGATAAATAGAAAGAGAGAGAGAGAGAGTGAGTGATACACACACGTATGTATATATATATATATGTGTGTGTATATATACGTACTCATACATACATGATACATATATGTATATTTATATATAATTATATATATATATATATTATATGTGTGTATATAGCGACACACTGGAACTTAGAATGCTGACCAGTTTTCCATTTTTTTTTATTTTTTCAGTTTAGAATGCCGCCAACAACCATGTTTTTAGGGTATTTTAGAATGCCGGCCAGGGGACATTCTAAGTTTCAGTGTGTCAATGCATCAAACCACAGTATTGCCATACAAAATGCATATTTTAGGTAAAAAGAGGCATGCTAAGTTCTCTCCGGCCAGTGTGTTTTCCTCCATAAGGGTACCCCAAAAACAGCAAACAGAAAAATATCCCTGTTTGAAGCACATATGCAGCGAAAATTGCAATTCACTGCATATTTACAGGGTTTTGTGAACACTCAGTCTCCAAGACATCTCAAGACAGGTTTCCTTTTTCTTTCAAAATTGTCTCTTATTTCTTTCCCCACTAAAGATGGAAACCTCGAAAAAACAGGGGCAAAAAGTCCGCGGCCAAAAGTAATTTAGAATGCTGGCAAAACTGTCTTTCAATAGATCGATGAAACCTGACTAAGAACCAACACCCCCCCAAAAAATGCAAAATGTGTCCAAAATTCAGGTAAAACTTGAAAAACAACATCCGTTGTTGATGAAAATCACAAGATAGATGCCGGCATTCTAAGTTTATTTATATTCAAAAAACGCGGCGGCTTGACAATTCCCAATCAAAACCATGATAGAAGGACAATTATATGATCAACATTTCAGTGGCCACGCATTCTAAGATCTTCATTACTAAGACGCCCGGACTGAAAAAACGGGGCAAAAAAATACCGGACACCACTTTTTTGTTTTTTTTGAAATTCCCGGTGTTTTTTTTGCAGCGCGCCGTTTCCAAAATCGCATTCTAAGTTTCAGTGTGTCGCTATGTATATATATATACACATATGCATATATACATATGCATACATACATGATATACTGTATATTTATAATATATATATATACATACATGTGCACATATGCTTATACATGCAGGTTACGTATTTGCAAATAGGCGCGCACACAGACTTAAATCATCACCGCTTGGGTTCAGCTCCCAAGGTGGGATCTTTTCAGCAGCTGGGGGTGGAGCCTTTCGGCCACGATCAGGCAGGAACCACCCACCAGCACGGTGGGTTTATCATGATTGAAATGGTGGTGACCTGGTTGGTCCTGGTTAGTAAGTCCAAGAGGGTTATCCATGGTTATCCTAAAGTATATATGGATCGTAACATATTGTAACTGTAACAATGGTTACCACTTGCTAAGTGGGATGATCCTCCACTGCCATGCTTGGCCCAGAGGAAGTGAGCCCCCATATGTCCCCGTGACACCAAATTTGAAGCACGATTTTTTTGGGATCTTTTGGTGTGCGTAGCTTGATAGCATCGTGGCTTTCTGGTTGCCACGCCTCGGCACTTCAGGAATCTTCAGGATATTTCATTTTTGCCAGGATGACTATCCACAATCGACCAAAGTATGCTTCGGATCAGCTTTTAAGATCTTGTAAGTGCACCAGCTAGATGGATATGGGAGTGAAAACATGACAGTTCTATCACATGTACAATTTCCATTCTGGGAACTGGCTGAACGCAACCATTGCCCTTCAACATGTGCATCCTGCAGATCCACATGCTCCGCGACGATGCATCGCAGAGAGCCTTTGGTGTGCCAGAGGACCGACACGCTGGAAGAAGTGTCCTCTGAGATGCTTTCCAAAAGAATGGGGGGCAATCACTGAGGTGTGAAATCTGGGTGTAGGGTAGATCCACTTTTTTCGATCTTTGCTGTCCATTCAAATTTTCAACACCTGGATCCATGGTGGAAAAGGATCCCCCTTGGCTTCTGCAGCCAGGAGTACTCGACAGGTCACGCCTTTCACACCTACACTCTGACCAGCTCAGATGGATCTGTGCAGCAACTCACTCTGCAACGTTCCAGATCTGGCACCAGTATCACAAGGACTTATGATTTCTGAGTGACCTGAAACGACCCATCATTAAAATACTGTAAATGCGACTGGAGATAGATTGGTGATGGGAGATAGGTTATACACCCATGCTATTTGTTTAGATCCATTGATGTCCCTTGAAACCCACTGAAACCTACTGACCTCCAAGATTATTCATGATTATTTCCTGTTACAACTGGATCAGATGCATTGAAATCCATTGAACTCCGAGGTTCCAGTTCAAACACAACGTCTGCGGTCGTCGTACTTATGGCGAGGGTGTGGCGGATGCTGTGCAGTTTATCGCACGAAAAGCAGCGGAGAAGTCGGAGAAGAAGGCCGAATCTCAGCTGGGGAAGTGGCAATGGGTTGGGTTGACCTATGGCCATCCCCCAACGTCCCCCCATGACTGGGCCCAAAATCAGAACTCCAATACTGAACCAAGGTTTCGCTTGAGGGGTAGTTGATATATTGAAAATCACATCTCAAACATTTTAAAACGAACGTTAAGCGTATTACTGGGTTTGCAATGTTAATTTGTCAATTTCCCTAAGAATAACTGCGCGAAATCCCTGTCAAGCAGGCACATAGATGAGAGGGAGAACTGGCAAGTAAACATGGTGACAACCCAAGCATCAGGTGTTGCAATACATCAAGAATCTGGGACATATTGACACGTGGGTTTGCCCAGCAATGGGATACGGTATATTTACTATGGTATTTTGAAGCAGTGTTGGAAGCAGATGGTCACGGGCTCAAATCTTGCCAGGTCTCTAGGCAATCTGTATTCTGCATATCCAAATCCCATCAAAATCTCCTCATGTTTCCAGGCTCATATGAACCTTAGCTTTCGTTCACCTCCCCTTGGGCCTCAAGTCTTATGGGGAAAATGATGACAAGCCATGCTTTTTTCCTTGTAGGGTACCCTATGTTCAGGCAAAAGACAAAAGCCACATCATTTGCCCCACAGGTGTTCAACATGATCGACATCCTCGAGGCTATCCGTGGTGATGTGGGTCCACATGATGGGTCCCTATACAAATCATCGATCAACTGATTCACGGGTATGTTTGCCATTGAACAAATATGCTGTAACCATTTAACTCTGTTTAGATCGTTTTGACATGTTTTGATTGCTGGATTACAGTTCAGGTACTGAATCTACACCCGATTTCCGAAGCATCGTTCAAAGGGTGTGCTGACAGTCAGGCCGGCGAGATGAAGTGAGCAGCTGCGCCGACGTCGGTTGCTTCACTTTTTGAGCGCTGAGCCTACGCTCGGCGTCTGGCTGCGAAGCTGCCGTGTGCCGTGTTCGTCAGATCAGGGTTGATGAGAAATCAAGGCTAATGCTAATGTTGCTATCATGAATTCAGATCATTGGATATTTTAAATGAACTTGTCGATGTATTGTGGCCAATGGATGTAATTGGACAACTTGACAGCTGGTTTTTTCTCATCAACTCTGATGTGAGAATTTTAGACCGCGTTGCTTTCAAAAAGGCCAACGGCTGCGTACCAGGTCGCCGGTAGAGGTTGAGATGTACCTCACCTGTAGTACCAAGGTGACGCCTCAAGTCAATCAAGCTGCAGGGTGGCCCGGAAGCTATGAGGACATGGCTACTGCGTCAGGTTTGTCCCCCAAGAAATGGCTCAGCTCTGTCTGCTGACACCAAAAACAGAGCAAATTCCCAAATTCCTGGGCACAGGGTGTGAGGCCAAGAATTCCGAGCCTATTTCAGACAAGAAAGTCACCAAAGTTGTGACCCCATGCCATATCGAATCCATATCCCAGGCTGGTTGGTGATAGTGACTGATACCCTCTGGTAATTTAACGTAGCTATTGAAAATGACCATTTATAGTGAGTTTTCCCATTAAAAATGGTGATTTTCCATAGTTATGTTAGTTTACCAGAGGGTAGATCTGATAGTGAGATCTTCACCGATCCCCAGTTTCACCTTTGCCCAGGTGGTTTTCTCCAGGTATTTCTCTGCCTTGACGGGCTCGGAGAAGGCAGCCCTTAGCCTCCCACAGGAGGCGCGGCTGAGATTTCTGGATTTTGGGGCCGGTCTCACATTTTGACCTTAGACATCTATAGTCTTATAGACTACTATAATCTACTATAGACAAGTTTGTGTGAGACATGTTGCTTTTCCTTGTCAGGGATCCTCACAAGCTGGGAGAATTACATACCGCAGATATCCGCAGATATCCGCAGATATCCGCAGATCTATATATAAGAGGAATGAATTGGTAAAACAAAGTTCGGTTTTGAGATTCCACGGTTCATTTTTTACGTTGCAGAATGGACATAACAAAGTCCGCAGTGCTTGGAGTTTGTCAACACCTGAGCTGCTGGGCTGGAAACTGGGCTGTTTTGGTGGCACACCTCTGGGCTCAAGCTCACAGTTTGGCGATCGGTGCCGTGGTTCCTGAGGCCTGAAAGGGGCACCTGGATGACCTGGATCCGTAGATCAAATTCTGGAACTGGGGTATGCACCCTAAACTTGCGGAAAGTGATGGTAAACCTCAGACAAACCCGTATGTATCCCCTTTAGATTATACATTTTTTTTCGATTTTAGTTGGTGAATTCCTGATTTGTGGTCATAGCTTTCTGCAGTTTTCTGCAGGTGAATGCTTGAGACATGTTCTGTTATGTTGTCCTTGGACACCTTGAAGCCTTGAATATTTGCTTCCAGAGTAAATGGGTGTGGACTCAACTGGGCCAGCAGAGATGGTAACCACGCCAACCATAGCGTGATAGTGTAAACACCATCACTTGTGGGTACCTGACTACTACAGTAGCAATTTGGATCCCGTGGTTCGGACACTGCAGGTCCTGAGACACTTCAAGGACCACGACCACAGATGCAGGAATTTCAGATGGTACTGTAGGCTATGGTGTATTGTTTTGCACCAAGTGCTTGGTTGGTGACCAGTCCCTGTTGGCCAATATTCTCCAGATATGGGGCTCACGAAACGCCAAAACATCCAAAACCACGGCCCCAGGCATCACGAATCGTCATGCTGCTGGCATTGCTTATCCTTCAGCAGCTGCTGACAGGATTGGCAGGACCATTCAATCGCGAGTCCTCTGTTAAAGCAGATGGACGCTTGACAGGAAACCTCCGGTGGGGGGGAACTGCTGGGATGGAAATTCACTTCCAGTGGAGATTGATTGGGGATGGCAACCCAGGAGTCTATATGTACAATCCTTGGAACTGAAAGGATCAGGGTTGGGGTCGCGTGCTGTTGGCGTCAACTGATTCGACCTGAAGCACCTACTGTGCATAATGGCATGCCCAAGAAAGGGTGATCACTCAGTGATCACCCCAGATCCAGAGCAAGGATGTTCCTTTATCATGGGCAACCGGTGCTTTGGCCCCCCAATGGAACCCCATATTGTGTCTTCTTGCATGCCGTGTGAGTTGAGGTTCCATCAGTGCTAAGAAGCGGCATCACCACATACATCGCTCTCATGACAAGCCTCAGCTTCTCGGCTTGTCTGTTGGGTCAGGGAAGGCCAGATGTTCACATTGTCGGGCTAGATGTTCATGGATTGTATAGTAAGCCCTTACACCTTGTTTCATTTTGTTTCTTTTAATCACTATCAACGCTGTAGATAAGAATAATAGATAATAAATATTAATAAATACACCACGTCTTCATTCAATTTCATTCGAGAACTGATAGTAATTTCAACAAGTAATGGATTCTATATTACCTATATAGACTTATATGTTTCTATAATCCATTACTTATATAGACTTGATAGAATTGATCGATCAAGTCACTGAGGTCGCACGACCCCCTCTCCGAGGGTGCGCCGCCCATCTCCAGCATCCTGGCGGAGATCGAAGAGGCGGCCAAGACGCTGCGCGATACGCAGGTGCTGCGGGAGTCCCTGCGGGAAGATCAGAGTTGTGGGGCCATTTTTGAAAAGGGAAAATCATGGGAAACTGATGATCAGATAAATACACTTTCTTTATTTTGGATGGATTTTGAACAATCACTTGAGGGGTTATAGTTTTTTTTTTGGGGGAGAACTCAAACATGGTGATTCAACAATGAGTTTATCAATTTTTACTCATCAACTCGATGCACCAGTTCTTATGAAAGATGCTGGAAAACATCGGATTCTACTTAAGATTGGCTGACAATCTTGAGACAACCCCATGTACGGGAAAGTCTTTCAACCAAAAGTTCAAGTCCTAGTTTTGAGACCGAACACCCCGAACATGTGCCCAGTTTGACCCAACATTGATTGCAGGGAAGGGAGGAGAAGTGTAGCAGGAAGAACCCAGCTCTACTGGGGTGAACCCACCAAAGGAGTGGTGGCCCTTTGTTGCATCCTTGGGGAAGCACCTGTGAGGATATCAGGTTAGTTCCAAGCAGTTTTGCCGCTCACCTACAGTACATGATTTGTGCATCCTTACATCAACCCGTTGAATCTTGATATTGGGCGGAAAAATTGGGTTGATCCAATCCCATTCGTTCACGGCGAGGCCGCGCGGGGTGCAGCTACGACAGCACCGCCGACACAGATGGTGAAGCCAACCCGACAGAATGGGAAGCTGCTTGGCGAGCGGCGAGTGGCTTTGGCAGACCCAAACATGGTGATTTGTTACAGAGTTGCTAGGGAAAATGGATGAACATGAACCATTTATCTCCGGATTGACAGTTCTGATGTTCAACAGCAATGTCAGATTACCAGAGGGTACCCAAAGTGACAATTCCAATGTGAAAAATGATGAACAAATTATGATCAAACATCTCAAACGATCAAATTTGGGATGCCGAGATACCCTATTTTCAGAGAAACCTGAGTTGCTGCAGGTTTGTCTTCTCATAAGCCCAAGAACCCTCAATAATATTCTTGGCCAATCCAATCAGTGGTTTGATTTTACAGTCGAGAAAGATTACGTGTTCCTGAAAATCAGGGAGCAATCAGAGAGTTGATGGATGCTGAGGTTTCCAGTCATCAATGAGTGGGCCTGCGCACTCATGTGCGCCAGTCACGCGGAAGATGGCTGTTGCACCTATAAGAACAACCCCAAGCGCGTTGGCGATGAGAATGATGGAGACAATTATGAGGCACCGCAGCACATTCAACGCTTGACGTTTTTGCTTAGGCCCTGTTCTTTAGGGAGGCCCGAGGCCCCGCTAGTGACGACAATAATCCTTTTCACATGCTGGATCAGCTTCCCAAAGATCTTTGAATCTGCTGATTTTCCGAGGAATAAGGGCCCCTTGCTGTTGCCCAAAAAAAAGTGTGCCAGGAAGACACCGGCCTGTGCGAGTTCCGTGCTGGTTTCGGAGGGGTGGATGAGAGTCAAAGCGAGCAATGGAGCTCCGCACAATGCACCTTGGCCGAGCTGGCCGAACTTGGCTTGGCTAACAACGCGAATGCAAGTCATTTCAGGGTTAGTAAGGTAGCAGGTGGTTGTAGCATGTTGTAGCAATGCCTCGTTAAAACTCGTTGGTTTGGGGCCACTCAGCCGGGATGATGCACCTAAGATCACCGAAGCGAGTTTTTGGGTTTGTCATGCGCCCTTACTACGACTCTTTGGTGTTGGAGGGATGCCATTGAGGGAGCTGGTTTCATAGGAATCCTTGGCATGCAAAGGCGCACCACGCAGCATTGGGCCGTGTTAAGGGTTTATGAACCACCTTCAGCCCTTGATTGCCTTCATTTGGTGCCACTTCCGTACGCAGATGATGTACCCATCAAGGGGGGGGAGCTGCTGCAGCTCCATAGGCGTTGCGGGCTACAGCACCAGCAAGTGTGCACAGTGGCGTCCTGGCCGATGCATTGGCAGCCCGAAGGACTGCATGGGGACGAAGGGGAAGAGGTGGAGCATCCAGTTCTTTTGGAGGAAATTAGTTGGGTACTCAAAGTGTCAGGTTTACCAGTGGCAGTCTCCTCCCTACCATACCCTACCATACCCTACCATACCCTACCATACCCAATTTCCCCAAAATCACGGGCGAAGACCTGGTTCCACCAGCAACTTTTTGAAATCGAAGTCCAAAGTCTTGCTGCTTCAACTTCCCTCCTGACTGTTAGCAGCTTCAATGGTAGCCTCCATGGCCACCTCAACCCAGGAGCTGAGCACTGCCTCCATGGGGCTCCCTGTGTGGGACCTGGTCTTTGAGGATCACTTCGACCGCCTGACCTGCGTCCCGGACCGCAACGGCATCCTTAGGCCCAACCCCCTCAGCTGGACACCGGAGATTGGCACCTGGGCTTTGGTGATGTGGGGGGTTGGGGGGGACGGAGGTTGGGGGTTTGGAGGTGAAGATCAGGGGTTGAGATTGGCCCACGAAGGTTGATGAAGATTTTGATATACGAAGAATGTCAAAGAATGTTTTATTTCGGGGGAGATGCCGTGCTTTCAACAGACAGCTGGCGGTTGGGTTTTCATTTGCAGGGTCAGCTGTGGGGGTTTTTGGGAGCCTTCCCGCATTGGCTACCATGGTGAGCAATTTTAGTGCAGACCCTGGAGATGCAACCGTCCCTTGCTTACGCGGAATTCACCTCGTTGTCGGGTAATTATTGGCACATCAGTTGGGAACGCATCTTCATCGCTTAAAAGGGAGTATCACAACCACTATGAGGACCCCCAAGGGTATCAAGCCAGATTGACACTGGCTCATACGTGGAATTCCAGAACGCTCTGTGCCACTGCAGGTTACAAGCGAGGCAGGCTTCACGGAGGGTGGGTGGGACGTGGCATGACATGGCAGTGGAGTCTTGGGATTGATGATCCCATCCCAAGCTGTGACCGGGATCTGATTCAACACTTCTTGTTTTGCGACATGCCAGGCCAATTCCAAAGCAGCTCGTGTCTTGAGTGCTAGGATCTGGGTCCTTGCCAAGCATTCGAGCCAGAACCATGGCAGACTTAGAAGCGCAGTTCCAGCTATAATTGCACCATGCTGCACCATAGTTATAGGATGTTATAGGCTATATAGATCTATATAGTACATTATAGATCATTATAGATCTATATAGGAAGTTATAGGATGTATAGGGCTTATACCATCCCAACTCATGGGATCTTATGGCGATGAACATCATAAATATCTCATGCTCGTCTCCATTTTGATCACACCAGCCGCACCCCGAATCCGCAGCAGGTAGGGAGAACCAGTTCTACAAGGCCGAGAACGTGGAATGCCGCAACGGGGCCTTGGTCATCACCGCCCAGCGCGAGCGAGCCAAGCCTCTGCCCAAGTGCGAGGTGCTGGGTGGTGGTTGGTGGTTCGGCTGGGTGGGTGCCCGAGGCTCGACCATTTTCATTCGCCCAATTGGTTCAGTGGTAAACTCCAACTTTTGCTGGTGAAAAAACATCTTGGTTCATGATTAAAAGTCAAGACTCGATCTTTCACACCGGAAAAGACGTCAAAACCACAAGTTTGATGGAAATCCCTCATAATTTAGGACCAAGTCACCATCTGTGCTGGTGAACAACTCATGTTGCACGGTTAAGACATGTTCTCGGAGAGCGCCAGGTGAAAGGCTCCGATGATCCCGCGTTGGATGGTGAGGTCCCGTGGAGAAAATCATGGTTTGGCATCGATTGATGGATGCTCATGGATGTTCATGGAATACGTATGATATATATATATAGACTAGAGTATCTTGTCAACATTACATATTATATAGTATCTTGTCAACATTAGTCAAGAATAATGATATCATGAACCATTATGGTTCCTATCAGCAACACTAGCTGTAACAATTGATAACAAAAACAACCATAATCAACATTAAACGACAATCTTGTGGGCCATATGGGCATATCTTGGTTACATATTCAGCAATTACAGTATTGGGATATATATGGGGGTAAATCACTGGCCGACGTTGCCAACGACATGATGGTCACGTCGTGTTATGTAAAGGTGACTATCCCAAAGTCTTCAGATCTTTTCAGCTTGGTGGTATAATTCAGCCAGAAAAATGATGGTTAGTAAGGGCTGCAAGGAAAATCATGTCCCACAATGGCCTCGAATCTGGTTCTGGGATGTTTTGGGGATTTGCAGTAGTATCAACATTGACATCATCTTGAATTTGGGAAGGTTCCAGGAGGTTAAGTGGGGGATGGAACCTGCAAAGAAGTACCAACCTTGGAGGGTGAGAGCAAGAAAAGTGGGCGCAGTGAATCTACTCCGGGATGGGGGAGATGGCCAGCAGGAGCTAGTGTTATGATTGTTTTGATCGACCACATCCCGGACATTGTTGAGTGTTTCCAAACCTTATGCAGCCACCAAAACCCACGATTGCACAGCTTTTGGAGGAGGAAAGGTAATGTTCACAAGCGCGCATGATGAGACGAGCTCACATCTGCAAATTTCTGTATATTGTCTTAAATTCAACAGCCCATGCTACCCCCAACACCTTGGGTTTCTCATATTCTGGGGACGCTTTTTCTTTTAATGCCCCAGCAGTGCGGAGGCCTGCAGTGTGTGCGGCCCGCCCACATTTGAGTATGGAGCCCCTTGCGACCAAACCCTGGGTGATGGCTCCCCAGTGTGCGACTGCTCGGCTGGGGCGGAATACACCTCTGGCTCCCTGGTGTCGCGTCGAAAGGTGGTGGGGGCCTCAGCATGGCTCCCGAGACATCACGAGACCGCAAAATTTAGTATGCGAACATTGGATCACAAATAATTCATATTATATATACAGTATGTGTATATATATATATGTGTGTGTGTATATATATATGTGATTCCAATATCCTAAATTTTTGAGGACAACACCCATGGACCCAGCCAGACCTACCCCACGAGTTCGGTTGGTCGTTTTGGTCTCTGTTCCCGTTCTTTGATAAACCCAACTAGGCGGCAAGCCGCACCCGGGCCCCTGGATTTTCTTCAGAGCGCCTAACCCTCCAACAGCTTGGCCCTGCCAGGAATTCTCCTATGGCAAGCTTGAGATGCGAGCGAAGATTGATACTCGCCCCGGAGCTTGGTCGTCCTGGTGGGCAGTGGGAGATTTCGAGGATGTGCCGTGGCCCAAGAATGGGGAGATCGACATCATGGATGCCTTCCAAGGTGCAGGGGAGTACCAACTGCGGGCATGTTGATACCGATTTGCCTTGTTGTAATTATTGCACACTATTCACAATATTTCGAATTATGTTCCCCCGTTTCCTTCGGCACTTTCCTTTTTTCCTCAAAAAAAGCTGAACATTCTAAGATTGCTCTTGAAATGGGCTTGATTTTTCTATCCAACAGAATCTAACATTCACCAATTTTTGAATGAAGCATATGGATCCATACGATGCTTCTCCTACTGAACATTCAACCATTGTTAATTTGTTTCCTATTGGAAACTAACATATATAGTTATCCAGGAAAATGATCTACAAGACAGTCGGCTTTCCATGTTTGTGTTAAATTACGTTAATTTTCTATATATATATATGTATGTATGTAATGTAATGTAATGTAATGTAATGTAATGTAATGTAATGTAATGTAATGTAATGTAATGTATGTATGTATGTAAGTTAAGTTAAGTAAAGTAAAGTAAAGTAATGTAATGTAATGTAATGTAATGTATGTATGTATGTATGTAAGTAAAGTAATGTAATGTAATGTAATGTAATGTAATGTATGTATGTATGTAATGTAATGTAATGTAATGTAATGTAATGTAATGTAATGTATGTATGTATGTATGCATGTATGTTTTCTGGAGATGATTGACATTTCTGGCCGTTCTATGTAACGTTTCCAGTAGCCCAGTGGGGCGCCAGGCATGCTGAAGGCGTCCGTCATCCATGCTGACGAGACGGGCGACGCCAGCAATGCCATTTTCCATGGTGCTGCGAAGAAGGTGAATGCGGATGCATGGCTGGTGGGGGCAGGGATGGTACCCTCTGGTTATGTCAAAATAGCTATTGAAAATGACCATTTATAGTGGATTTTCCCATTAAAAATGGTGATTTTCTATAGTTATGTTAGTTTACCAGAGGGTAGATGGATTTAGATGGGTTTAGTGAGCAGGTAAACATCTTGAGATGCTTGGCAAATTCCTTCTTTTTTGCCGTGTATTTCGATAGAATTGTTGCGATATGATAGGATATGCATATAGCCACATGCTACTTTGATTTAGTTTAATGTACAGATTTTGTTTTCTGATGTAGTTGTGTTGAAGTAATCGTCTTTTTTTTGGGGGAATGACCCTTGGCTCCCAGGACTGGGAACGGCACTATCACACCTGGACCATGGAGTGGGACAAGGACTTCATCACCATCTCGGTGGATCGCCAGGAAGTCCTCAGGCTGGATTTGAGCGTGGCGGATCCGGTGAGGACCAGCTGGCCCAATCCCTTCACCAATGGCAAGAAGTGGCTGGGCTTCAAGGGCAGGGGAACCGGGGAACCGTTCATGATTAAACGCATTAATATTTCCATATATTTCCCAGTCTCTATTGGGGATGGTTTGTTGTTGAAATTGGGGGCCTGGAATTTTGATCGTTTATGATCCCTTTGGAGGTCTTGAAACCTGACGAAGAAAGGCAATCTTAGGGCATCCACTCCCACCCAACAAAGACCGAAGAACGGATATTTTCTAGATGAGAGCGCCCAAGTGTGAGTGTCACCCCAGTGACCATTGGTGCAAATCGCCAACACCCATGCAATCTGATCACTGATCTATCACAATGAAGCATGTCAAGCTCCAAATCACTTGCCCACATCCTTGAATCACCATTTGCGAGTTCTGAGTTTTCTGAATCAACATTATCAGCAACTGACTTATTATGCCTAAGAACCATCCCACTTCTAGCATTGAAAGGAGAGAATGAGAGAGACCCCAATTTGTACTTGCCTTCCTGTAAGCCGCGCTTCAGCTGCCTTAGCTGAGGTTCTTCATGATCCTTAACCTGGCTGTAGGTGGCCACTCTGGTGGCAATGCCACACAGTCTGAGTTCCCAGTGACGATGATGGTGGACTACATCAAGTACTACCAGAAGAAGAGCCGCACTGACCGATGAGTTGCGGTGTGCAAAACGTGACATCCAGGGCCCTTAAAAATAGGGTACCTTGGAAGGAGAACCGATAAACAATTATGCGGCCAAGAGAGATGGCGATGGAGAGGGAGCCTTTGGTGGGGTTGAATGCGCTTGTGTCTGTGATGGTTCGGTGGTTCGATCTGCAAAACATGGTTTTTGTGCTTCATAGGATGGCAGGGAGGTGATCTTTGCTCCATTCCCAAAAAAACTGTTCAAGTAAAATTTGCAGAACCCCCCCGAGATTTGGCTGGTGAATCCCTTGTTGTTCTCCTAACTTTCCCTTCAACCAACTCATCGATCCATTGTTTCATCCATGTTCGGACCTGGGCCTCGAAGGCTGCGGTTTCCCAGTGGCTGGCAAAGGCCCTGACGGAGACCTCTGAGATGGCGGAGGTCGATGGACATCAAACACGGCTCGGGAAATCCCATAAATGGATATAGATGGAAGCTTCTAGCTGGGAAGATCATTTGTAAATGTGCGGTTTTCCATTGCGATGTTTGATTGCCAGAGGGTGCCAAGCATGTCAATTTGTAGCAACAATGATAAGGATTAGAATTGATCTAAACACAACGTAACAAACCTTCAGTAGGAAACGATCCGTCTCAATATTAAAATTCATCCCAAAATGGTAACTCCATTGTGCGGTTTGACACATTACATTATGCTTGAAATGATGTAGCTTGACAGCCATGGTTTTACACGCCAAATCTCGGGGTGAAGGGAAACAAGACATGTTTCCTCACACTTGAAGGCATTCAAGAACGTGTTCCTCAAGCCTTTTTTTTTTTCTCCTCCTTCAACTTTGAGGAACCACTGAAAATGAAGATAACTCCATCCCACAAATATTGAACCCCTAGACCCCTGGTTTAGTATTGGAGTATTGGATCCATTCATTTCGGGCCCCAGTCATCGGCCGCCAGGGCCGGGAGTTGGTGTTGGCAGAGGCCGAACAGCTCTTCCAGCGGCTCAGTCTCTTCAGGTCTGGGATGGCAAAGCTTCTGACCTGACAACAAGAAATCTGGAAAGTAACGGAAATCAAGGATTGATCATCCCCAAATCTTCCAAAATGGCATTCTTCATTGTTATATATTGTTATTCTCCTTTATTTCTGAGTTGGGGAACAATATAGATGTAAGACGAAATATAATTTGCACCGACATTTGGAGACACCAAGAATTGCCAAGATTGATGTGGGTCCCTCCGGATGTGTAGATGAACACCCCAGTAGTCAGCAGTCTGTTCATTTTTGCGATGTGAAGCCCAGGCCGGCACTTGAAATACAGGGCTTTGAAACACGAAAAAAACCTGGTCGAACTGTGGAAAACGGATCAACAATTGTGGGTCCATTGGGCGCCCGAAATAAGTGGACCAAGTTGCCTATCGTGCCAGGCCATCTGTAGTTTCTCGAGACGAATGGCTGCACTATTGGATGTTAGACTCCTCCGCACCCAGCAAGGGAGCTCAGGTTTTCATGACAAGGGCCTGCAAAGTCAAGGATGAAGTGAGTGCCCACACTTGGAAACTGGAGGACTTTCACACAAACTAAAATTGGTTTAGAGTTTAGAACTTCAATTAATTAGTTAGACTTAAGGTTTTGAGATTCCCCACGAAAAGGCAGACTCTACATGTTTCATCATGTTTCACAATAAGCCCAAGAAAACAGATGGTGTGGGCTGGGATGTGATGTTTGCAGTTCTGCTTCAGGTCACTACGCACTCACCATCCTCCAGGAGGGCAAACATGCTGCCATCCAAACCAGGGCCCGGCAGCAATTGAAAGAGACAGCACTATTAGTTTCAAAAAGGCATCGCACCTCGATATCTGATAATTATTTAGAGGGTTTGCCTGTTTGCTTATTTGACACGTGAACTCGAATTACTGGGGTCACTTGGGTTCTAGGCCCCAAAGTCGCAGCCCTTTTCCAGGATGAGTTGCGGAAGCTGGTGCGGAAAGAGGCACCCAAGGCATGTGCACCCGCGGCTTGCATTTCGGAGGAGGGTTTTCTTGGGGACTATGTCAGAGATGGGCCCTTACCCCGGTTCTTTTAAGTCTATCGTAATGTGGGTTGAAGGGTAAATAAGGTCCCCAAGCTAGGATGAGCTACCAGTTCAATGGAGTTGCAAAACTGCCACTTACATAGAGTGGTACGAGGCCCATTGTTGGTGGAGGGAGTTAGCCAAAACACAGGCGCACGCGAAAATATGGAGTGGTGGTATTCTTGGAGTCCTCCATGTGAACACTTACCGTAGTAGTAATGCCTAGTAATACTATGTAATACATTGTAATACTACCTGATGATTGTTGGTTGATGTTTGCTTTTGTAATACTACCTGATGATTGTTGGTTGATGTTTGCTTCCAGTTGGTCGGTTGTGGCACTTTTATTCTATTTCCTCCCGTCTCTTTTTGCGAATCTCCACCCCTTCCAGGGATCCCCCAATGGTACGTCTCAATCTTCGAACTCCCAAATCCACGAAAATCTGGTTGATCATATTTTTTTCATCACCGGTTGCCCCTTTTCTTTGCGCCTCATTTGCATTATATCACCAATTATATCATCATTATATCAAATCATATCCCGTGAAATCCTCCATTTTGCGATATATCCATGATTTTGAAAGACACCCCCATGATTTTTTTGCCCACCGGGAGGTGGTTGACCTGATGCTTCAGCTCTTCCTGCAAGCTGATGCCGATGCCGATGGGGAGCGATGACTTGGAAGGGTCAGGTGGCGATGGATCAAAATATTTGATCAATTTTAATCAACAGTAATGAGATATATATATATATATATGTATGTATGTATGTATGTATGTATGTAAAAAACTTGGTATATGATGGTAATATAATGGGTATATAGTTAATAATGTGGTAAATAATCTGGTAAATCTAATGGATAGTTATATAGTGAATAATGGACATGGGGTAGTGAATGAATGATTCATGGATAATTTCTTGATAAGTGGAGATGTACCCTCTGGTCATATAACGTAGCGAACTGGAAAATCACCATTCTATAGCTAGGTAAATCATCATAACTTACCTACAAAAGAGCAATTTTCCATAGCTGCGTTAAAGAACCGGAGGGTGCCTGTTTTTAGGGGGATGAACATCCATTTGCCAGCTAATTTTGGGATTCAACCAGGAACCAGAGTCTTGATTTATGGTTTATTATGGTTGGTGGGAAAAATAGCAGCACTGGACGGCTCCCAGGAGATCAGCAACCAGGATATGGCGCGATGTTGCAAGAAGTGTTGCCAGAACAGCCTGGACCCGTGGACCCCCGAAGCCTTTTCCCTGGGGCTTGCCCTACGTGGAGACCTACGCATATGCAGTGTATATGTATGATTATGTACCCTCTGGTAAACTAATATAACTATGGACAATCACCATTTTTAATGGGAAAATCCACTATAAATGGCCATTTTCAATAGCTACTATAAATGGCCATTTTCAATAGCTATGTTAGTTTACCAGAGGGTATGTAAATTATACATGTGTGACATGGCAAGTTTGTGTCTGCCATGGCGGCAGTGTCATGAAACCACAAAGCTCCTGAGGTTGGGACATGCCGCTTGAAGGTGCAAAGAAGTGGTACCGTCCCCAGCAACCACGTTGAGAAACCACCAAAGACCTGGGTTGAAACAGAGACACCACGCATTAAATGATTCCATTGGACATTGGCCATTTCTTTCCATTCCGTCGCGGGTTTTTGTCAAATTTTCACGGGTGAATTCTTGGCTTTGAGACCATCCCTCAGGTTGGCTAGAGGCCGGAAGACCGAGGCTGGGTGGGGATCATCGATACAGGGGAAAAATCGGACATAGTTGCTGTATACCTCACATACCCAAGAAAAGTACATTGAAGTACATATCCAAAACCACTGATTAAGACATTAAGCAAACTATGCAGGGCATGTCGGGCATGTCTCACCAATGCTTGCGGCATGTAGGGCAGGGAAGGTCGTTTTGTGTTGAACAACCATGGATTGCCGACCGAATTTCACTTCGTAAAGGTCACATCATGTCGAATCCCAGCTCCCAACCATTTACGGTACCAACTTGATCATAATGTCCCATATCAATCCATATCACGCAATTGTTGGATCGGTGATTTTCCCCCCAATTTCAGGGATTCCACCAGCTTCCCCCGCCACTGGCCGGCCAGGATGGGACGCTGAACTACTTCGAGTTTGTCAGCGAGCTGATCGGACGCCAGCAGCATGATGCCCGCGCGCCCCAGAACGCCAAGTGGTCGCTGGCCATTTGGTGTGGCGGCACGAGGGTGGCACATCATGGCACATTTGTTTTTACCTTTGACGCAGTCGCAGCACCACTTTTTCCTGGACGGTTGCGGCGGTGAATGCTCCAATTTGCCCTACCAAAACTCATCAGTTTCAGCAGCTCAACTGCCCTTTAGATGCTGCCAAGCCTCGGCTTGTGACCGCAAGAAGTTGAATTCAACGGTACGAGCCGCAGATGCAAGTCATTTTTGTCTACAAATGCAACACCAAATATTTGAGACCAAAAACTAAGGCAATTACCAATTAAGTTTTGAAGCCTCCAAATTTTCCATCACCTTCAGCATTTGCCAACCCATTTGCCACCTGGCGCCTTGCCATCTGGTGCCCTCCCCGTCACGCCATGGCAACGGAGCCCCATGGTGTGGCGCTGGGTGGCGCTGACCGGTGCCCTGGGCGCTCACGGCCCAGGGCCTTGGCGGGTCGAGGAGCGCCCCGTACTGCGGCCCTTGGATGGACCACTGGGATGGCGCTTGGGCATGGCCAATGCGGAGCCCAACAGGTGGGGATCGTTCCTGTTTGCAACTGGTGAATATTACGAAGAACTCAGGTAGTAACCGAGGCCGGTTCCGAGTCTCCTGGGATATTTCAGCACTGACCAGCACGCATCCAGGTGGTGATGCAATGTTGGAAGGTCAGACTCCAATGCCCCAAAGTTTGCTGATTCATCTGGTCACAGGGTGGATCCTGATGATCCTGCTTGCTTGGCTACAGGCGCTACCTCCAGGCCGTGGAGGACTTGGTGGGCGATCCTCTTCACAAGGTGCCTCTGTCTCTGGTGGAATTTGTTGGAATAGGCCTTAATAGGCCTTAAGAGCTGCACTTGCTACAGGTTATGGGACTTTACATATTGAACCAACCTTTGCACAGGCCAATGCCCTGCTCAACACGGAGTCTGGCAAGGCTGGGCACGGCCATTTCTGATGACCCGTCCTTGGCGGCCGCACCCGCAAGGCCTGCTACAATTCCACTTGCTCCAATTCTCTTGGAGGTGGTGCCTGTGACTACGACAAGGTTTTCCAAGCCGTTGCCAAGGCCATCAGAATCATCTCAGTTGCTCAGGACTGCTGGGCTCAGTGAGTGATGTGGATGGTTGAGATCTGAAAGCCGCTCCGAAGTGACTTTGAGCCACTTCTGGCCTTTGACTGATTTCTGCCTTGCGAGGGCAGGATGAAGCGCGAGTTTCATGAGGCAGGGGACCAGTGGATTCGGATCCGCTGCTGGCAACAGCATTGTACAGTATCCCTACAGGACATAGCCACTTGGTTGCTAATTTTTCTTGGGTGCTGCATAAGTAGAGCAGGGCCAACCAGTTCCATTTCTTGGATTTTGTTGGGAGTTACATTTTGTGGTTTTCAATGGTTTTCAAGGTGCCTTGAACATCTTGGACTTTGGCGTTGCAACAAGTCTTTGTTTTCTGCGTTTGAAGAGGTTTAATTCTCAGCCTTCCCCTATCCAAAAAGTAACCATCCTAAAGACCACAAGATCAGCTCTTCGGCGCCAGGTCTGTGAGCAAAGCTTCGGGAGCTTTCCGCGCAGCCTTTTGTTGGGCATGGACTCCCCAGTTCAAACAGCCAGGCACTGGGTTCTCCGCAGGGCGCTGGAGTTGGCTCCTTAACATGGGATGGAAGGGGATGCTGGGATTTTTGGCTTTGCTTGGATGTCCATCCCAGTTCCTGAGTGGGCACACACCCCAGTGATATATGGATGAATGTGTATATATATAATACAAATACACACACACACCGGTGATGCACTTTTTCCTGGGTGTTTGATGGAACTAACTCCTTGGATGGCAGGAGTGCCTTGGGTGTAGTGGTGATGCGCTTGAAGCACTTGCGGGAGCAGCTGCAGACCGGTGTTCCTCCGTGCATGCAAGCCATGGAGGAGGCGTTTCATGGTGGATCTTTCTGAAAAAATGGTAACCCTAAAGTATGGGAGTCCTTAGTGAACTTGACAAACACATGATTTTTCCAGGTTTTTTTTGGGACACCCACCAAGTGAACTCATGGGTTCATGTACCAGGATTTCTGAAGCCATGAGCAGCTGGACCCAGGTGCTGTACGCCAATGTGGACCTGTCCCGCTTTGGGCTGGAGGTCATATCGCTGCTGGACCATCAGCTGACAATTGAAGCTCTGCCGGATTTCTGGGGTAAAGGATGGGGATTCCCGGCTGGTTAGGATGATATAGGAACATCTCTCTCTCTCTCTCTCACACGCACATCTACGACATATACGTAAATAATATTAAATATTAAAAAACTATATAATTACCATATACAGTTTTTTCCCCCCCTCTCTCATATATACATATATAATATCATATATATAATATATATAGATAGGCATGGAGTGGTAGTATAGATAGACATATTTGATGAGATTGAATTGGATTGGATCGGATGTGATTGGACAGGATGGAATAGATGGCGCACATACACGAAAACATACAGGTATGAACAAACGAGATGGTTATTGTGGCGTAAGCACGGAAGGGCTGCTGGGAACTCTAAGAGGCCTGACGACTTGGGATAGTTTGAGGCAAGAGCCATGAGAAGTAAGACACATCATCATTGCAAGTCTACGATGGTGAATAAGTCCCCGAGCCCACACAAACTTTGGTTTCGCAGTCCGTTTGTTCAATTTAGGGGTTCTTTATGGAGGGGTTATGATAAGTTATCAGGGGATGCAATCGAACCCCTTTGAGGACACGTACTTGTACCATCTTGTACCCACGATGTTCCATAATGTCCATGCTCACCCTGGTCACCCACAGCTGACAGCAGGAATCATGTGGTGCCGGGGAGTTGAAGCTGCCGAAATCAGTGCGGCATCGCGTGGATCTAGGAACGGGAGGGAACGGGTACAGCTTCCGAATACTACTGGGGATATCCGGGGATATCTGTGCATTTCTTAATGCAATCTCCTCCTCCTAAAAATTGGTAACAGATGATTCATGGAAATCGAAAGGTGCTTGTGCCAGTAGGTCTTCCGCCGGGCCTACAACGTGTCGGGGTCACCATCATCAACCACCTATAAATTATAAACCCCAGAGAGAGACACATTCGGATACATTGATACACATTACATGATCTAATCTTATTCATATCATCCAATCATCCTATATATATATTCTATGTGTGTGTATGCATACATACATACATACATACATACATACACGTACATACGTACATACATACGTACATACATACATATACATACATATACATACATACGCATACATATACATACATATACATACATATACATACATACACACAGACATACATACACATACATACGCATACATATACATACATATACATACATATACATACATATACGTACATATACGTACATATACATACATATACATACATATACATACATATACATACATATACATACATATACATACATATAGATACATATACATACATATACACATATACATACATATACATACATATACATACATATACATACATATACATACATACATTTACATACATATACATACATATACATTACATATATATATACATACATATACATACATATACGTACATATACATACATATACATACATATACATACATACATATACATACATATACATATACATACATATAGATACATATACATACATATACATACATATACATACATATACATACATATACTTACATATACGTACATATATACGTGCATATACATACATATACATACATATACATACATATACGTACATATACGTACATATACGTACATATACATACATATACATACATATACATACATATACATACATATACATACATATACATACATATACATACATATACATACATATACATACATATACATACATATACATAC
>Ga0126342_10004949_pt1 | contig 23029 bp, 24 predicted proteins | sample Cyp1metagenome_FD_92528 | JGI IMG/M metagenome (GOLD analysis project Ga0126342, IMG submission 92528) | Coral microbial communities from Lord Howe Island, Old Settlement Bay, Australia - Cyphastrea 1 metagenome | ecosystem: Host-associated > Invertebrates > Cnidaria > Coral ...
AGCCCCAAGATAGGCCGCCGACCCTCAGCATGTCATGTTCGCAAGTTCAGATGACATCCCCCTCTCTCTTTCCCTCCCCCGACCCCTACCGGCGTCGCCGGTGTGCGAAGCTCTACAATAATTTATATATTATATATATATCACAAAAATATATGTAGAACATTGTAAAACATTGTATGTGATAGTGGTTTGCAATGTATTATATATTATTCTATATGAAAAGATTGGGAGGTCACCTGCACTCACTCTATCTTTTCCTGGACACTCTTCGAGGCTCAAGTCTAGCTATGCCGCTGCAAGTGTTTACAGAGCACATTGTTATAAAATAACAATGGGTCAGATAAGAGGTTGGGTATCACAGATAACCCTTACACTCTTCAAATGATTAGGGTCAAAGAACATCTTTGGACACCCCATCCCAAACACACGTAAAGGGGGGAGGCTGTAAACCCAACAAAGCCCCCCCCCTCCCATCACCCCGCAGAGGGGATCAGAGAGAGGAGGGAGGGAAGAAAAACAGCAGAGGGGACAGGCTGGATGGCTTGAGCCAAAATGGTTCAAGACATCCAGCTGTCCCCCTATCTTTTCAAATCACATGAAGACCCTTCCCAACCAACCTACTCACATGTAAGATAAAATATATTATGACATCATATAATACATATATTGTTTGCAAACCCATCCATACAACTTGATGCCTGTGCAGCATCAAGGTCCGGGATCAAAAGCTCATCGAACGTGCTGGACCCTCAGCGCAAGTCCGATGACCATCTTTTGCACCAGTGAATTTGCCTGTAATCGTTGCAGTGCATTGAATATATTGAAGAGTCATCTTCTGGGTGAGCTGTTCCTGCATGCAAATTTGCTGCTAGACTTGTAGACAAGTCTCTGGTTGCTAAGAAACTTACACGACATGTTTCAATTCTTTTGCCCTTTAGATTAGATATGATTACAGTAGATCATCACCATCGTCAGTTTCTGTGTCACAAAATCCGGCACTTGAAATACCACAGTACATTGGATGCTGGCCGGTGGAGTCTACAGATTCAGACCCAATTTTAGCCAAATTTGGCCACATGTCGAACGTCAACCCCTTGCACAAATATGCACAAATCCAGCTCGCCCCATCAAAGTTCTTGGGATTTGACTCAGGCCATGCGGAAGCTCTCGAATGGCCTTCCAAGGTGAGGTGTCTGGGCCCTAGAGGATCCTCTTGTGCTGCAGTCTGCAGTCACCTATCTGCGAACCAGAATGTGAGTGCTTGACGCTGGGTGCTACAGGAGACACACTTTCAGTTTGAATATATTTTAATGAGAATCATCAGAGTCGAAGTGCATAGAAGTGAAAGTGCATAGAAGTGCGATGAAGTGCGCACAGGTCTTCACAGGGGACTTCAGCGCGTCGAAAGCTCCTCCAAAGCTTTGGCGCCATCATCCCGTCGTCGCCCAGCGCCGGGCAACCGCGTTCGACACGCCTGATGACTACTAAGGTAGAACTTCCCCCGTGCCACGTGCACTTGAAAAAGGAAAGAAAATCCCAGTGGTTGGCGCTTATGAAGTCTGACAATGTCTGACGATGTCTGACATAAGAAGCATTCCCGGTCTGGCCATGTCTGATCCTTTAGCCAGAGCTCTGCCTGTGAAGCAGGTGGAGAGAAAGCTACAGGCGCAGGTCCTGAATCAGCAGTGAAGACTTCAGCACCAGAAACTACATGATATTCAGATATATTCAAGTATATTCAGATATACTCAAATAATTTAATTATATAATCAATCATTTTAGATCCAAAAACATCCACAAATTAGGATCTCAGGATCTCTCAATATTTGTCTGTCGACGGCTTCACTGCTGAGGCGATCTGCATCCTGGACTATTCCAGCCTCGTTCAGCACTCGCCATGCAGTCCTGAGCCAAATGGTGGTGATATGACACCAAAATAAACCAAAATAAACCAAAATAAACCAAATCATTAATATAGTTTATTTATTTATCTATTTATTTATTTATTTATAAAATACACACCAAGTACACTCATCATAGGGTCATTCTAGTGTGGGTATTTGGTGAGGTTGGACTTCGTGCCCTATATACTTTTTATTACTTTTTTATCGATGCACCTGCCCAAAAGGTTTCAAGTCAGTGTGAGCAGAAGAAGTACAACATCCCAGCGCAAAATCACAAAATATCACAAACATCATTCGAAGTCCACACAGGACAAAGAAAGTGTGCACTTGTGCACTTGTAGGAATTAAAAAATGAGAGCTTCTGCAGTACAGCACCCAGAATTATGGATTTGCAGTGAGCCGTCTGAATATATGCAACTAGTCCACCTCCAACCTATAGTTCAACTCTAAGGACGCAGCGATGAATCCTTCCTCTTTGGTTTCCCGGGGGCTTGCCGCAGACCTGTGCACAGCACCGCACTGTTAAGCTTCGTCATCTTTGCGGCTTCAATCTTGCGATCACCATCACTCACATGGTAAAACCTGCGATTGCTGCAATTACGATCTACATATTCAAACATTGTGCTGAGCTATTGCTGTCTCTACACCATCTGGCCTATCCTGGACCTACAAGGTGGTGCCCCATAGTTAGCCAAGTTGGTTTATAACATCACTACCCTTTTAAGGAGGGGGGACGTACCCAAATTGCAAGACACAATTTAGACGTTTTTTGAAGGGGGGTACCTGTCAAATGTTGGCAAGCATTTATTTTTTTTTCAACGTCTTATTGCAAGATTTCATTTAGTACGTCCCCTCACGTTTTACGGGATTTAATTTATTTTCTTAAAAACATTAAAAAAACACAATTAGCCTACCCCAACGGGAAAAAATACGCAGGGGTCAAAATTGTTACTTACATTTTTGGAACCCCCCCTTGCCTACACCCGACGAAAAGGGTGGTGATTTTATAATTAACCATATAGCTAGGGTTTATTTAGATATACAGTATCTGAGTAACTATATCTATACCATACAGATTGTATGGTTCATGGGGTTTATAAACACACTATAACCAACTGATAACCGGGGGGCACCACATTGTACATACCAGCGCATTGCTTCCTTCCTTGCCAATCTTGCAGGATGAATTATACATGATTGTCATATTTTCGTGCAATTTCTGACTCAACTAGGCACTGGGTGCCAGGCCCAAATGATGCATCCGACCAGGCTGCACTTGAAGTGCTACGAAAGTGCCTGTTTCAGTTCTGGCAAGGGTCTTTCCATCTCTTTTGAGGCAGCGCTCGCCCTCCTTACTCCAAGTTTCCGGCCCTCTTTGTGGCACTGCACCGCAGAGGTCTGGCCTTTGCCACGTTGAGAATTGATGAGAATGTGGGAGATGAGGCTGGCATATTTCTTGCTACATTGAAACAAACAATTAACCTTTGTCCAGAGTGGTTGGATATTGACAACCGAGTCAATCTGTGGGTCTCGCTAAGTTTCGGAATAATTGACTTCTTCCCCGTCCGACTGCATGTGGCATTGTTTTATGATCCGAAGGACTTGAAGTGTTTAGCTACACAACAGACTTGTTTGGCTGTTCGATATCCTGGTAGCTGCTTTCACACAACTCAAACGATGCACAAAAGCAGGCAGCACATGAGACAACTGTGTATGCGCTCTGTGTGCACACGGCGCATCTGCGTACAATTCACTTTGATAAGTCTAAATCCATCTAAATCCTACGTGGGCACTGGGATCACAATACCATGCAACAACTGAAATGCAACGACTGAAATTGAAGCACAACAATGAGAACAGGCCTCGATAAGCTGACCCCACTGTGATTGTTTGCACCCAACAACTAAGCATTTGATTTTGGATTGACTTGATCCCAGTATTGAATACTTGGACCCCTCTAGCTTCAAAAACGTGCGCTTGAGATTGGCTTTATTACTTTATTTATCTTTATTTATCTTTATTTGATTGCTCTTTCCAAGATATGACCTATGGATACCTATGGTGAACACGCAAAGTTGAACAGGAACAGCATCAGGATCTGCCAGCAGACTCCGTTGGCTCCAACCAGGGATTGATCCTGGGGCAAGGCGGGCGTTTTGTACACATTCTGTACACATTGCTACCGGGTCAAGATGTGTCAAGTATATACCATCTGGTTATTTAACATAGCCATGGAAAATCACCATTTTCAATAGGTAAACCATCTATAAATGGGCCATTTTCCATGGCTATGTTAAATAACCAGAGGGTAATTTATTATAATTTGTTTAATTCAATGAAGTAAAACGAGCTCTAGTCCTCAAATGTACGAGTAAGCTATCAATTATCTTTGCAAACCCAGTAGATAAGGTGGGAAAAACATAGGCCTTATTGCCCATGGGTCTGCAGCGATACGATCTGAACATGCCGCTTATGGAATGAATCAATGATGCAAGAAGTCAAGCAGCATCCAACAAGTATCTTCGAGGCTTCATTTTAGGAATGCTTCGCATATCATGCATCCATCAAATCTATTCTCTATTCAAATCTTAGCCATTGAAGCTCAATGGGGTTGGATGACATTTCGGCCACGCATGGCCACGCGATACCACAGTCCAGCCAAGCCATGAAGGAAGGAGCTCTCCCATGTCCATTGAGGCCAGGCCACAGACCTCGCCACGGCGGCCACGGTTCTCACAGGATTCTCAAAATGGGTATCATAGAAATTCATAGAACATCATAGGGGATAGTAAATCAAACTGATTCTCATGGGGGATGCTGTGATAGCTATGATGCTGCAAATATCATGCTTTTATATCAATCTTTGACATTTCGATGACAAAGATCCTTAATAATCAATATCATGAAACGGAATGAACACAGTCATTGAACACAGAGGGTTTTGGACAGCTTTCGCTTGTCGAATCACTGGAGGGGCACATTGTCTCAGAACTGGCGTAACTAAACTATGCGATGAACTTACCATTCGACCCCGGAGCTGTGGATCGCTGTTTGATGAGGGGACCCACAACCGTAAAGGCTTGCGAACTCGCTCGAAATCTTGCCTTTCTACTGCAAGGGGCCCAGGATCTTTGAAGAGTGAAAGAGGGTGAAGCAGTCTGTGCAGAGTCATTCACTTAATGTTATGCTTCATCTCTTTGTGAAACATTCTCTCATATTCTCTCCACTGTCCGATGTAGTCAGAATGAACATCCTGTGATGGTCCTCACTTAGACCAGCTGTCGTTTCAGAAGAGGTTGACTCAGGTCACCACCACATGTCGGAAATCTTCCTGGCAAACGATCAGTTTCAACGTGGCGGCGTGGTGTTGGCCACTTCCTTTCTGCCGAAAATATCTGATTGTTTGTGGTTTCTTCACACATTGTGGCGCGACCAATCATCCCAAAGTATCTAAAGTCTAAAATATTCTAAAGTCATCATGAGTGCTCCTGGCTGGAACGTGGAACTATCCATGAAACCCCAAGCCCAAAGAGTTTTTCCAGGGTTCGGTTGACCAGTGCAACGACTAGGTTAGCATTTTACACATGGGATTTGCTCGCCAGGGATTCTGAATTTCTTCCCAAACCCGGACCTTCAAATCATTGATAACGACAGAAGCTACTGCACTCGCAAGCCCATTGTCAGATGTTGATTGAATTGCATTTAATCATATCATATGTTCAAAATTATTCACATACTAATACATATTGTATATAAATGATTTTATCAATATTAGATTCAAGAATAGAATTAATTCTCCTTCGTCTCATCCCCCAATGCATTGGACACTGCAACGGCTTTCGTGGTCCACGCAGCTGCCTCAAAATTCGAGAAATTCTCCGTGATCGTCGGTCGGTTCTGCCAGGCAGGCAGCACGTCGTAGGATTTCATCAACTCAAATTGTCTTGATTCCTAGGTGGTTTGAGTGCATCAACCTCTAAGGGTTACCTTTTTTCATGTGCAGGACTTATATTTAATTTATATTAATTTATAATATAACTAGTTGAGATATGTTGAGATGGCAGAACGGTAGATTGGATTCAAAGGGAGATAAACTCGGAGTTCAGCCCCAGTTCCAAGCACAGAAGGCGTCGAGACCTACAGATACCTACAGTAGTTACTGCAAAGCCCAACTTGCAAAATGATTGCTGGAATCAGCTACACAGATTTTGAGTTCGGGGAAACTTTGCTATGGAATGCTACTGACATGTTGAATCTTTGGCATGGGGAACAGGAGCTCCAGAACACGTCGCACTCCACGAATAATAAGAATATGTAATTGTCTTCCTTGACTTCAACACTACAACCCACGCAGCTCCAAACAAAGACGCGAGTTTTTAAACAGTCTGAAAACGAGGCAACCAACACAATAAAAAAAGTCTGAAGAATAGAAGCGCTCTATCATTTGGTTCAAAACCTGGGCACCAATATGAGTCGAATCCATGCTGCTTCTGGGATCTTCTGGGCGAATTGTCTGAGACCTTTGAGAAACCTCGCCGCCCAGCCTTAGGAGTGTCGGATGCGAAGGCAGGAGTCTTTGCAATTACGAATCTGCAAGTGATGTGTGCGATGCAGTCTGCAGGGAATCACATAATACGCATTAATACGCAGTTGAAACTCCTGTGACAAACTCGACGCACCATAGACAAAGATAGCAGTGGGAAAAACATCTTAAGTCTTAAGTTGTGCTGATTTAACGCAATGTGTTTTAATCTGATTTTTAAGTTTGCAAACGAGCAACATTGACATAGAAAAGGATTGAGCAGGACAAGTGCAGTGGATTGCAACCTGGATCCTCATGGTACAATATGGTGCGATATATCCATGTATATATTTATGCAATATGGTTATCAATAAAATTCAATAAGGTATAATAAGACTTAATAAGGTACAATGCCGGTAAAGCAAAGTCAGCAAACCACAAATAAACACTCCGTGGGTGATCACAGCACCTCGAGGAGCTGCTGTCAACGGCCACCTTCGGCAGATGGTGGCTTAACATGACCGTGACATGACTGTAACATGACGTATGTGTGCCGAGTGTAATTATCATTAAATTTTCTTTAGCGAATGATATTGCATTGCAAGTACATACTTGGATGCATTGACGCCGAATAAAGTCTGGTCATTGAAAGATCTTGTATGCTCGGAGACAGGTTTACGGGTTTACGTCAGTTTGCTCCCTGCTTATCTCTGACTTGCGTTGTTGCTTGCCTGCTTCCAGAATGTACATTAGGCCTACCGGGTCCATACCCATAACCTGTTCTCGTTGTTCTTATTTGGAATAATTACAGGGACGACACAACTCTCTAAATCTGGCCGAAGGTTCCCTTCGTGCAATGTCAATTTGTTCGCGAATGAAGCTGTCCAAGCCTCATCGGGCTCTTCTACCTGCTGACTGACTCGAGAAGATCAACAATTTGATGCCCCAAAAAGGTCAAGGCTACTCCGAATTTATTCTGAAATGTCTTGAAAAAAATCTGAGGCAGCACCATGAAACACTCAATTTTACCCGAGTCTTGAGATCAGCTTTGTGAATTTAATTTAGTCTGGCAGGGTCATTTTCCTCAGGTGTACAACCATTGGCCCTGGCAAACTAAACTTGGGTGCAACTAACAAACCCTCACTCGCGAGATGCATTATACATATTTATAAATTATATACGGTTCATCACTTTTTATCCGAAAAGTCATTTCATTCGATTTTTTTGGCGAACGCAATGCTGTATTTTGAAAACGTGTATGGGAAGCAATGCCAATATACGAATCTATAAAACTATAAGATAATTTCATTTCCAAAAGGGAGAGCACATGTTCCACTACTTTACTAAGGTACCATGCACGGAAGTCGTTTCTTAGTAGGTTTTGTGCTCCATATACTATATACATTAACATGTGCGGCTTTAAAATCAAACATTGAACTTGGAGCTAATCGCCGAATGGGAATGACATAGCATCAGATGGTCAATAAACTTCGATGCGGCAACTCCTCCAGTTGATTTTTTCTGCGTATCAAAGCAAACTTAAAGGACAAACATGACTCTAAATCTGAATACTCTACTATGCAAGAAACATCAAGAAACCATAGCTTACTGTTTTCTCTTCTAATTACATGAAACTGTCACAAAATTGTGCATGTACCAAAAGACATGACTGATTTGAAGCAGACAGGACTTACAGATTTTGTCTTCATACATCTTCATACTCTATCGAGCGAAGGCAACCGGGAAAACTGGACATAACTGCTAAGCCCTGAGTGCGTGCCTCACTGAGAGGGTGGAAAGTGCTTCCTGCTGCGTCACGATATCTTCGAAGCGCTGACAAAACAGGATCATCATCACCTTGACCACTTGTAACCGAAGGTCTTGGCAGGGCAAAATCTCAAAAACATCGGGGACAATTCTGTTCGATTGCAAGATTCGATTTCTGCAATTTCACAATCGTTCACAATTCATCTATGCACATTTATGATCATTTATGCACAAATTGATAGTAGCTCAGTAATTTAGTCGGTTTCTATTTCACTTTGCACTTGAATTAGATCACTGCGATGGAGTCGAGGCTACGGCCAAAGGATGGCACCGCGGTGCCTGCCACGAAGCCATCAGGCATCGCGACAGTCAAGCTCCCTTTGTCGTATTGAAATGTATTGAACATGTCCAAAAATCCCTACAAAAATCCCTAAAAATCTTGCGCTCAGGACAAGCTACTTTCTGAATGTAAAGGACGTGAATATAAAGGACAAACTGTAGTACAGTAGACACCACATGACAACACATGTCAGCACTCTTAAAAGGCCATGGTAGCAAGGAATTCCTCTTGGCGCATGACACAAATGATTCTCAAAATTTCTCAAACCAGCGGATCTTAGCGTCTGCAAGCTCTAGCCTCTCCCATGATCTTTCAGAACTTGCGACATTCTTAGGACAGCAGTTGCATGAGATTTCCATAACTGGGAGTCTGACTGCCACGTTCCGCATGTACTTGTGGCAGAGGTGCCATGAACCTGCAGTGGCTGGTGTAAGTGGTGTACTGTACTGACGTTTCTCAACTGGAGATACATCACAGCATCTGCTTTGAATGAGCATGATCCGATCTCATATCCTGAATATCACAGCTCACTTTGAAGAGAGTCTTATGTATGAATGTGTACATAACACACACACATATCATATATTGATATATATATTGTGTGTATTCGTGAATATGCTGTACCAGCAATCTCGTGTGAACCCATGTGAACCCGAAAAATCAGAACATCAACGCATTTCAGATTTTGGCTGCAGAAAGCACCACTGGGATATTTCTTCACCCGGGCAGCATTGTGTTCTAGGCGCCTCCACCCAGAGTGCTCTCCTGTGGAGGAAACCGCAGCTAGAGCCACAGTGCAAGGGAAATGAGCGCTGCTTTCACTTGACATCACTTGACAATTTCAAGTGGTCAGCCGCTTCCTTTTAGCTCAAATAAGACGCCCCAATAACGTCCATGTCAACGGTTCCCTGTTGTAAGCATTGTAGGCAGTATAAAGAGCAACAATATTTTACAATCTTGGTTGGTGATCCGAGTTTCAGGGATCCTGAGCTGAAAAAAGTTGTCATACCATTGTCATTGTCATTGGAGGCGAAATGAAGTGCCGGTGACAGGGCCGAGCGAATAGGATTCACAAGATTGACTGTTTCACAATGTTTCACAGACTGAACTGAACAGTGCCTAGTTTGGCAGCCAGACAGCCCAATTTTCCTCGCAGGTTGGGAAACTACAAATTGTCCTATCTATCGGCATTTACCGAGAAGGGCACTTTTTGATCATCAAACAAACCTGCTTTGCTGTGCACAGATAGCGTATGGGTATTTCCACTCAATTGTCAAACATCAAACCTGAGCAGACTTGGCAGGTGACAACATCTGGAAGCAATGCCAACATCTCTGTCGGTGTCGTATGGCCGGCCAGCAAATACCACCAGGCTTTTGAAAATGGTTGCAACTAAGTGGTTCTGCTATGTACTGCTGCCCTTGATTTGGCAATTCGACGAAATCTTTGTACAGAGACCGCATGTCAAGGACTTCCAAGGACACTTGGAGACTAGCTACTTGTAGGTGCATGAAAAGCAGCCACAAGTTATGGCTACAGCTCTGCACCTTACAGTGGGCTACATATTGGTCTTTTATTAAATCTAAATTTGCATGTAACCAGCCATCTTCCAATTTTTCTGGACAACGTCAGCCCTCTTCCAATGTGTGCTTGCTGGTCACGGTGCTGCGCCTTAGATACTCTTGTGATCTTTTTGTGTATTGCAGAAACGGCAGCGATTCTGTATCAAAACCAGAAACGAAAGGAGTCCAGTCTTCTCTTCCAAACATGTGGCTAAGTGGTGCGTCAAACTCTATGATTGGCTGTTCTTGTGGCTCTTGGAAACGAATTGTAACACATATTCTTAATCAAATCACACTATTCACACTGAGATAGATCCGAGGCAGCTTGAATCTGAAGTCAGTCTGAAACTCAAGTGCATTTGAGGATATCATCATGCAGCTCGCATGATCATGTTCTCCTCCAGATCAACAGCGGTATGAAATCTATTGATAAATCTACTACCTACGAGTCCACCAAAGGCTCCCAGAAACTTGGTACCTACGTACCCTGCCCTTTCCGTTCCTCAAAAACGAGGCGTTACCACATTGTTGGGCGCTTTCCAGTAGTAAAAGCACCCTTTCACTCTCGCAAATACACGCTTATCATTGCTTACCCACGTATGCAAAACTCCAACGAAATCCTGCAACCACGGAGCTCCATCATGGCCAAGCATCCGACTGACAGCAGTTGGCGGCCGAACATCCTTTCCGTTCTTTTGCACCAAGATGGTCTTAAAATCGTTCTCTTTGCCTAAGTTTGTGGGCAAATGGCTGGAACTAATAACATGTCACATAGCATATGTAACTATATTATATGACTATCTTTATTCGCGGTTTGACCAGGAGCTACCAACGCAGTTGTGAGACAATACGAATCAGTCCTCTCGGTAAGCATCTGAGATAGGCTTGATTGGAAGTGGTGTCACAGAACTTTGCCCGTGGATTGGTGCCTACGCAAAGAGCCTCTGCAGCATTTCAACCGCAGAATTGTGACCACAAGTGACCGCCATCCCCGGGGGGCTGCGCTTTGTTTACGCCTATGTTCCACTTCTCAAAAACGCTGCCCCTGTATCCGCCTTTCCTTGTCTGCATACATTGCATTTTCTTCAAGAATCTCTCTCTCTCTCTATATATATATTATATATATATACCCGTTCAGATTAGGGGGGAGGTGTCGCACCCGGCTTCTTGTAAGCATAAAATATCATAAAATGGTGGGATTTTGAAAACCTTTATAAATGCTTCGGTTTTTGGGAATTTGGGCCCTTCCAAAAAACATAGGGTTTTAGCACCAACATTCGACTCTAAAATCCCATCATTTTGTAAGGTGACAACTTTCTTCATGATGTGAATGTTGCATCATCCCGATGACCTTTTTATAAGAAGTTGTTATTTTAGATAGCAAATAGCATGTTTGGGTATCAGTAAGGCAGTAAGGCAACAACTTCTGGTTCCCTGCTTCTTTTTTCCCCGGTCTCGTTGATTTTCAAGCATCCTTTTTGTAAGGATTCCTTTTCTTTTTGAAGTGAACACAAGCTGTATCAAGCTGTAAAAGTTTGCCACCCTTTTGCAAGTAGCAATCGCTATCCACATGATAGCAAGTTCCGGCTCTGGTGACCCAGACGACCTCCGGAATGCCCTCAGATCCTTCAGGTAGGCAAAGGCTCTTGCCAGCATTGCCCCCAACGCAATGCCAAACGCAAAGGTGTGGAAGATGATTGAGTCGAATCAAAAACATGTACAGATCTGAACAATAATTTGTATCAATGTTTAAAAACCATATATTCTTACAAAATGGTTCTTCTACTCTTCTCGACATCTCCTTACAAAATGTCATGGCGCACCCTGCTGAGAATTTACAGGTTTTTGATGTTTCACAAACTCGATGGTCTAGTGAGTTGGCCCCTCAAAGCTCTTACAACTTTGCCTTTTTAGGTGTCCTGTTACAAAATGCCCTGGGTGCTGGGGCTTCCTGTAACTACAAAATGCCTGTATATAAACTATTTATAATTAACAGGGTCAGCACCTGCCAAAATGTAAGGGAACTGCCAACGGGTATATCTATATTATATGTTTGCATGCATATCTTGAAAAAAAACACCAGAACATGTTGCTTAATATAGACACCGCGTCATTTTGTCGGCGCATAGTTTCTCTCCCCAACTCTTCAGGAGACCAACACCTATGCCAGAAAAACCGCTTCAGGCAATCGCAATGACTGAAGATCATCGGACAACTATCTGAAGTCAAATGATAGTATTGAATTTCACTGCAACTTACAAAACAAACAAATGACGCTTGCCATATCATAACGAGCACAAACTGTGTGCGCTTTCATACATTTTCTAAATTACAGCGGTAGTCCAGAGTCTAAGTAACTGTGTCCACAACAGTCCCATTAATTCCCATTCATAACAAGGCAAGGTTCTTGGAAAGGCCACCACGCTAATCCTGCAACTTGCACAGGGATCTCACATGGAACAGCTCAAGTGAACTAGCGCGAGGTTCTGGTGGCTTGTGCAAAATCTACATAAATCTCCTAGACTGATGGGCGACCATGAGATATCAGAAAGTATCATAACCTTATATAAAACCTATATATATATATACGTTATACAATTATATACAATTTAGAATTCATTGAATAAAACTCACATAAAAAACATTTTCAAACATTTTCACAAAAGATCACTGCCTTATACTGCCCTTTCACAGCCGGGTGATCTCCGCGATCTGAGTCTGGTCCTGGGGTTCTGCTCTCTGATCTTCGCCAACCAGCTTTGACACACCTGGCACGGAGGCTTGGTTCCAGCTCCAAAAGTGTGACCATCGGAACTTTTGATGTTTCTAGACCAAATGTATGCAGCATACATATCGCACCATGTACATGCATGTACTCTCTATGCATCGTATGTGCATGATCGTGCGTATACTGTATCGTAAGTGCATCCTGTTTGTAGTGTATGTACGTATCTATATATGTATATATATATATATATATTATATACATACACAATACGTATACGTATACAGTATACACGCAACCATATGCAAACAATGTATCAACTATACACACAAAAAAGACCGGAACAAACAAAACAATTGTTGTTCCTTCAGTTCCTTCAGCTTGTTTGAAGCCATTTGAACCCTGTCGACCCAAGAATCTTCTTGCTCCAGCCATGCCTCGCAAGGCCACAAAGGGGCGATGTCTCCAGATGGATCCAGGACGGCGATTGCCTGCGCAGCTGGGAACTGCTCCTGGAAAGCCGGCCATGAAAATGATGAAAATGATTGAACTTATTGAACTTTCACGATCTGAAGCATTCTGAAGCTACCATTAAAAAAACCATTTGATGGAAATGAAGGAGGCACTTGCTTCAGCACGACTTTTTGCATGGCCAGGAACCTTGATGCTCTTGGCTGCAAAAAATTCGCTTGCCGCACGGGCAATTCCAGCACGTTCGGCGCATAAGGAGCCAGAAGGCAAACTCACCTGACATCTGCTGAGCGGCAAAGGTCACATTGACATGAGCATCATGAGCTGCCTACTCATCCTACTCGTTCAAAGTTAAGGCCAGAGGTCAAATCCGATGCTTGACAAGCTGAAGCAAGCTACCTCGGTGTTCATTCCCCGAAGGGCCACCAATGAGCTATCTTCCTCCTCACACACCACCACGGCGATTACCACCTGCCAGCCCATTGACATGCTGCGGATATGGCAGACACGAGCAAGTGGAAACCCATCAAAACCATTCAAAACCTAATGCTGGAACAACTTTTTACAAAACCCAGCTGATACAATGGGTTCCAAAATTGGCATCCTTCTGTGTCCAATTTTCCCATGGTGGTGCAACAAATCTGGGTTCGGTTCATTTTGTGATCCAGCTGATCAATCCTATTATTGGTCACTGGTCATCTCAACCAGGAGGAAGTCTCGATCCTTTGACAATGGGTTTGTCACTACGCTTTCCACATGAAGAAGCGGACTGAATAGCAGTCTGATTCCAAGGAGTTCTATTGGCTGTTTTGAAGGTGCTAACACTATCCATTTTAATGCTGCATGAAAAAACATGCCCCAACCCACGCCTTATGAGACTTGCGCTGCCAAAACTTGTCTGTTTGAGCCCGCTGCCAATCGGAAAAGTACCTGGATGAAGGACAGAAATTGCAAGGACATGCATGACGAAACAATTAGAGATTAGAATGTTATCTGAACAATGAATATTGAGGAATCGCAATTTTTAGCCATTTTGCCAACACGCACCCACCTGAGGGCTTTCGGTCAGCACTAGCAGGCTATTCTATTGTGACACAAGCAATCACTAGCAGTCATTGAACATGATCTAAAGATGTGAAGTCCTCTGAGTCTGTGTGATACAAGGCTGATAGCTATGACATCTTGCGAGTGGTGCAATGTGTACAAGTGCTTTTGCCGAACAGTACACATCAGCATACACACTTCTAGGACAATACTACTGAATTAACAACTACAGTTTTTGAAGATTGCATCCTGCACTGCACAGCAATTCTCCACGTTTTTCATACACATCAATCCTATGTTAACCACCCAACAAATGAGTCAGGTTAGGATAGGTGCGGAATTGCCCAGCTTTGTCTGATATAGTTGTTTTAGGATGATAATATACATTATTACATAATATCATATACATATTAATATTCTGACATAAAATATAAAATAATGTAATTATGTAACAATTACATACATATATATATATAATTATAACTAATAATAATAATAATAATTATTATTATAATATATATATATATGTGTATATATATTATTACAATACAAAACATAGCCGAGCTGCGCTTGGAGCTCTCGCACGGCAAAGCTTATTTCAGGCTCCGTAGCCATGTCCTGCTGTTTGGTTTGCGGGGCCGACGCTTTTCTTGCAGCGAGACTGGAGGGGCAAGTAACAGGTTTCCTGTCCGTGGTCATGGAGTCATACTTGTGGCATCTTGTGTCATTTGGCCGAATACCATCGAATACTTACTTTTCTCAATCTTTTCTCAAAGCATAGATATGCAACTGATCTCAGATGGATACCGTCCTCGGCATCCCATGAAAGGTCTGCATCTGACAGGACCTTGAGGCACATCGACCGGTGAAGCTGTCATCGGCTGGTGAAAAACAATCCGACATCACAAGATCCTACAATTGGTCCTAGCATCATTCACAATCTTTTACGATACAAACATTTACGTTCATTTGCATTCATTCACAATAATCTATTTCCACTTACATCAGAGACTCTAAGCCTTCTTTCCTAGTAAACACTGGTTTGCAGCAACAGATATCTTTTTGAGGCCAGGGAATACACAAATCCTGGTCGGCTGTCTTGTGTTTTGGATGCTTTTCGCTTTTGCAGAAACGGGTTGTTCGTCCATCCTAATCAATTACTGTGCTGTACTGTGAAAGCATTGAGGACATCCCTTGTGAAGGTGCTTTCCCCTGGCACATGGATCTTGGCTTACTACCCCTCATTTGCTTTGAATTTTGGCGATGGACGGGGTTTCCGAATCTACACGGTGCTGTCCAGCTATCTTGAGGCTTGAGGGTCATATAATCAAACATACATAATTTGTCCAAGTATGCTCATGTTAAAATCTGGCACCACAATGCGGAAACTCACAAATCCAACCATGACATTTTCTTGACTTTGCAATACTTTGCATAAGCCTAACGTTGCTTTCGCTGGTGGATCTACCACTCTCCCTACAAGGGTCCGCCACTCAGTGAGCACCTTAAATTTGTCAGGACGTGGTACCGTGGTCATGTCTTGAATAAGCAACCCAAAAATCATAAAAAATCCTTCCAGTTTCGCCGATCAATTTGATCAAGACACCTGGTAGGAGCTGATGTTCCGCCGTATCTGTGGACCGCAGGAGGCACATTTTTTGACTCGTCGGACAACAATCAAACTTTTCAAACCTGAAATTTGACCTGTTTTGCCCATTTGGCAAAAAGTGCTGGTCCCTATGGTCCGTATGGTCATGATATGCCATGATTTTTGCTACCACGAACGACTGCTATCTGACTATCGGCTGCTGCAATATTGTTTGAAGGATCCAAATGATATCCAAATGGTCACATTACGGTCACATGTCAGTGAGTGCTTCATGGCACCTGTCGCAACAAGTCTCCGGTGTTCATTCTCGTCAGTCCTGAGCAACAAAGCGAAATCAGGAACAATGCCCCCGAACCGTTTCCAAAAACTGGTTCCATTAAATTCCAATAATCTTAAATCAATGTTTTGAATTGTTTTGATATGTGTAAGGCTCCGATTTAATGATAAATTTAATCTAAGAATCTAAGCACACAGCCACAAACACCACAGCCACAAATCCCGAAATGTCACTGCACAAGAGAGACATGATACTGCCAGCAATCCCAGTTTTGGTCGAGGTCAGGAACTGCACCAAAAGGCATGCACGAACCCCTACCATGAAAACGCGTAAAACAGCAACAATAAACAAAACATACAAAGTATGATGACAATGTAGTAATTCTTTTTGAAAAAATGAAAATGTCATAGACCCTTTATATAAACATAATATCAGAGAAGTAATATACGTGGGTATATAGGTAAGATGTATATTCAATATGTCTCACAGGGTTCAAAGGTGGCAAAGAAAGTTGTTGCTACCAAAGGAGCTGTGCAATATTTTTTGCTTCATTGTCATTTCCTGCTAAGGCAAAGGATGGCTAAGGCGAATGCATTCAAATCTCACATGTCTTGGCTGAACAATCTGGCTGAAGGAAACATGCCACGGCGGGATCCCCTATCGCACTTGCAACTTTCAAGGGAGCATGTTTTGCAGCCATACTCTAACGTGGGAAGCTCCAATGTTGTTTGGAAAGAAACAGCACCCTTATCTTGAAACATTCTGAAGCATCACTGAATCATAAGGCACTCGAATCACTTGGGTTTTGGTTCTCGAGAACAAAGGGAGCAGAGTATGTCATTCCTGCAAAGGAAATCACTTTTGCTTTACAAGCTTGTTGCGAGGTCGCCATACACACATTCACAACATTTCACAACCAGATTTCATTTATAGTCGATTCAGACAGTCTGTTCTACAGTGCCTACTCCAACCATGTATGGCTAGTCTCAGCCGCGGCTCTTCTGTGTCCGCAAAATGGATTCAGAAGTATTTGCAGTCACTTGAAATGCCGGGGTGCCGAGCACAACTTTAATGACAAGCATTGTCGGTCAAAGCAATCATAGATTCAGTCCCAAATGGTATATGTCCAGCACTTTGTCAAATTTCTTAAGCAAACCGGTGAAACCGATTGAAACTGACTGAAGTTAAGCTGGCTATGGGAGGCAGCCGAATCTGCCATGGCCTCCTCTGGCTCAGTCTCGGGCTCATTACCAGTTGAATCCTCCTTGGCAGAACGGCTTGATGATGCTAGATGAACATCTTAGATGAACATCTCAAATGGCAGTGTGTCAAAACCTTGTACCCCTGGTGAACATCAAAATAGCTGGTAAATGGATGTTCATCCCACTAAAAATGGTATTAATAGGCATTGATCCATAGCCAAATGATGGCAGAAGCAGAAAGGGCTGACATCGCTCAACAAGTTTCGTAAGATCTTGCAATTTGTCTCGCCACAACCTGTTGAGCACCTTCCTGACAGGAATCTCAATTTTCCACTGCAGGGTACCAGTGTCAATCGATGAAGTTTGCTTACAATTTAACTCTTGATTGGGGTCATCAATGCTTTCAGTGATGATTGAAAGGTCAAAGGGCAAATGCAGCAAATGCCAATGACCTGTTCCACTCAAAAGTTTGAATGTGTTGCAGAGACCTAGTCACACAACTTCGTACTCGGCCCATAACAAGGCCACGACATTATTGCAGCTTACAAACTGATAGGTATCGATCATCCATCATCCATCCTCATTTCTTTTTCCATCAATCTGCTTCAATCTGCACAACCTTTCTATACCTTTCTCCCACTGTCACAACTGCAGCCGCAGTACTGTGAAGGTCAGTGTGGACTTCCGCGACGGCACAGAGCTGCCAGCTTCGCCGCAAATCCACAGGCAAAGCGATCCCAAACATCGCATGTTCCGCAGGACACCTGTGAAAGCCAATTCTTTGAGATTCTGAGGGCATTGATCTGGACACTGGCACCATGGCACCATTGAAACTCGATGTTCAGACAGATCACACAGGCGTTTTGGGGCCACACTAATGAAACTCTAGACGGCCTTGCTCATTGATCTCATTGCTCTGCCTCTACGTTTCAGGTTGGTTCGCTAAGAGAAAGCAGAAAACTGACCATAGATGGTGATGCCACTGATAAGCTGACAAATTTAAGAAACTCATAAGTGTCTCGAGTCACAAACAAATGCAAATGCTAGACCCTCTTGACACTGCAAATGCTAAACACCAACGACTGTCAGCCAAAAGCTCGTGTGTCGACTCCTTTCAAACCAATGGAACCGAGCACTCAGATGTGTCTGCCATGTTTCGTAGACTTTCTTGTGGGAATCGAAGTGAGCTAGACTTTAGCGGCTTGGTGTGGGTCTAGTCTAGCGAGCCTCGAATCTTGTGTAAAGATGTGTAAAGCAATACTCTGTAAGACTCTGTAAGACTTCGTAAGACTTCGTAAGACTCTGTTTCCTGCCTTTGCATTTGCATCGCGCCGGAGTTCGGCAGCAACAGGGTGAGACGTCGCGAAAACAGTCAACACGTATGGTTGACTGGATGATGCTGGGGATCTATGAGTAAAGGCCGTGGTGCAATGTGTCAAACTGGGTCTGTTTGTGTTGTACATACTTTTTGTATCTTTTTGTGGAAAAGAAAACTAAACCCATCTTAAACTTGCACGGGATGGTCTAAGGAAGTTTCACCAAAAGTTTGGCTCCAATCGCACAGATTGCACAGACCAAACTCCAAGGTTCTAAACTCATCATATTATTTCATGAATCTTGGTGAACTCGTGCAAAAACTCCAAGGGAGCACAGTCACGCGTGACGAGTGTAGAGTAAACAAAATTCCTGGAGAATGGTGAGGGGTGATCTATGATGATCTACGGGGAATTTAAACATTCGCCATCGTTAAAAGTGCCTTTTAAAATATTAACCTGTTTCAGCATAGGTCAACATGATCAAACATGGCCAGTCTGACGACACACCTGTTCTTCGACGCTGCTGGACTCAGATTCCCAATTCCTCAGGCACCACCACCGTCTTGCACAAGGGGCACAGCCTTGCATGCAGCAGCCATTCCTCGGTGCACCCAGAGCAGCTTCAGTTTCTGAATTTCCGCAGGATTGAACTGGATTGAATATGTTTGAACACATTCCACGAATTGGCACGCCGGCAAAGTAGGAGTGTCAGTGTTTGGTCATTGTCTGCTGCCAAGTAGCTCGAATGCACTCGGTATGGTACCAGTGGCAACAAGGCAACGTTGTAACCACCTCACCTGCATTGGCGCAGCATCACTCAAACAGTGCTTTTACCCAGGCCTCAATTCAGCTGCCTAATTCCATGGACTGTACAAATTGTACAAGTATCAGGTCAAAAGTCTTGTTTGCAGTTGCAAGCACCTTTGTCACAACGATCGGATTAAGAATCACAGTCCAACGGGCCGTTCCCTGCAAAATAAAGCGCGCACTTCAGAAAGGAAAGTCCTTGCCAGCCTGAGGTTGGAATCTCCAAACAAATGGTGCATGGCTCACCTGGGCTTCCATTTCAACAGGGGCTGCCATGAAACGGGCTTTCTACAAGTGACAATAAACCATGTCACAAGAACATTAATTAAGGATGCACAAGGTACAATATATATATATGTATATATATATATAAAATGATGATATATGATGGTTGATCAAAATTCCTTTATCCGGGAACGGCTATTCTTCGCGAATAAAAAATCTTTCGCGAATCTTTCACGAACTCCATGTTTATCTGTCGCGGCACCCATGTTGAGCAACAACTCCTCTTATGAAGATTCGTTCGTCACCTGCCAAATTACACCAAATTCTCACGGATAACTTCTTCATAGCCTTGTAAACATGCAGCTAGCATCACGGAATCCCCTTCTCAGGACAGGTTGCTGATTAGGCACTTTTTTTGCGCGGCTTACTGGGCCACTCCCTTCAAAATGCACTTTGACTTTCGGCCGCTCCTTCGCAGAACTTTCGCGAAAATACCCCTATCATCCCCTATCCACAGACCCCAGCCATCAGCAGGGGGGCGCGCCAGAGGAAAAGCAAACCCCACGGGCCTTGGTGTTTGGCTCTCAAAGCCTCACTTTTGGAAGCTTGGCTGCTGCATTTGGAGCTTGTTTCTTGAGACTTCAGAAAGCAACGTTGGGCAGTACCAGTGGCAGGTGCAAGGATGTGCTGTGGCGAAGCCTCACCTGCGGAAACTTGGCTGCTACCTATGAAGGGAAAGGTAAATCTGCGGTACCATTCTCCTGCCGGACCCCGGGCGGCAGGAGGTGATAGCCCTTAACAAGCTGTAATGGATACAATGATAATGATTCATAATATCCAACTTCCGCGAAACTTTCGCGGATGAAAAAAATCTTTCGCGAACACAAACAAAAACTTTCGCTAGGGTTTCCAACATAACATGCACGACTTTCGCAATTAAAACTCCTTACAAGGACCTTTAGATCGATTGCCATGTATATATATATATATATTATGGGGTACCGGTTACACGCTCTTTACAGGGAACTCATTTAGATGCATCAGTTTTTGATTGATCATATTGTGTTTGATCACTTGTCAGCTTCATATTTGTCTTTGTGTAAGCTCCAGCACGAATCACCGCCTGTATTGTTCCTGATTCTAAAGACCTGCTGACTGAACTAATCTTGGGCACAGACGGAGCTCTTTCTCCCTGAAATACCAGGCTCTTTGATCAGAAAACCACCACTTTGAACTGCCACAGCACCTTTGTAAAGAAATAAAGTTAGCACTGACACTGCCTCATCTTAAAAGGATGTTACTTTCCAAAAACTTCACTCTCGAGGTTCCCCAAAACGAGCATGGAGCCGGGATACAATATATATATACATATACTATGTAATACGTAATAAGATGTATATATTATATCATATATTCAATTAAATTAAATTATATTGTATTATATTATATTATATTATGTCATATTACATTATTTTATATTATGTTATGTTATGTGATATAATATTATATCTATTATATTACGTCATATTACATTATATTATATTATGTTATGTATTGTTATGTTATGTGATATCATATTATATTAATTAAAATATATTATGTCATATTATATTATAATTTATGTCATGTTATGTTATGTGATATTATATTATATATCATATTGTACTATATCGCTACAATTATGATCAATTATGTACATACACGATGTGACACTCACACTTAATAATCTTAATATGTGATTTAATGTCTGGTGTGTAAGTCACCTTTAGATTCCAAGCCAAAGTTGTAGAGGCTGAATGTCGTAGCCCAGTCGCCCCGTCGCATGGTTGTGGCCACCTTTGCAGGAAGACGAGAAATTACATCTTCCACAAAGCGGGGATCGACTGGAGAACTCCTGGATAGATAGCACAGCTGCTGGGAGACGCAGGATACAACGCTGGAAAAACTGACAAAAGAAAGGCGGACAACTTGGATCAAAACTTCAGCAATGTCTTTGAAGTTCAAAGCTTTTCCAGGCAAACCAGGGCCGCTAGATGTTCCAGTGGACCGAGACTGACCTAGATTCAGGTGACATCCAGGGCTATTCTGTCTCTGTCTATGTGTTTGTCTGTCCAGGATGTGTCATTGCCACAACGCATCATAGCTGCCATAGCTCATATCCTGACTGTCCTTGAAGCGGAGCTGTTCTCTTCACTGGTTCCGATGAGGTCCATGAAGGAACGAGAGCGACGCAAGGACAACGCCGGCGACAAGGCACCTGGCTGGAAGTGTGCACAGGATTCTGTTATGAAGTGTTATATATGGCATGGCGGTTGTTCTCAGTTCCTTTATCTGCATACCTTCGCGAATAAAAACATACTTTCGTGAATCTTTCGCGAACCCCACGTTTATCTTTTGCAGGGGTCTCATGTTAAAATCTTTCGCTAAATCTTTTGCCAAACAAAAAGTCGCTTTTGCGAACTCAGAAAAAAGCTTTCGCGGGGTCTCATGTTGAAACCCGGCGGCCTTGGCAATTAAAAACCCTTACATGGACCTTTAGAACGATTCCCGTATATTATAACTATAAATAATAAATATATAATTATAAATATAATATGAATAATATATAGATATACATACATAATAATTAAATATATATCAATATATATATATATATATATACATACAACATAATATACATATATATATATACGTATATATATATACGTATATACATAATTATGTATATTATAATGTATATATAATATTATATAATATCATATATGGTCCCGTCTTCCGTCTCTCCACCCCCCTCGCCCCCCCAATGGGTTGGGTCACCAGGTAGCAGCCCCAATTCCCTTCTATTTGCAAGCTATTGGCAGCATTTCTGACTACCAGCCTCGCATTTACTAGGTACATGCTACCTTTTAGGCGACCTACGTAGCACACATACTCCTTCAAAGTACCTACGTGCTACCTATAGTCATCTATACATGTGCTATGTATCTACTGTATCTACTTCCTATTTACTACCTGTGTACTCTGACAACACTACCTGTGTTTAACATATACCGTACCTACCATGCATGTCAATGATGCCATGCATACCATACCTATCATATTTATCATACATACCATACATACCATACATATGACATGTAATTACCACACCTACCATACATACAATAGCAAACATACATGCCATACATACCATACCTACCTTACATAGGAAATATTCCATACCCATCATAGTAACCATACATACCATACAGACCATAC